>Ga0207021_1121_pt1 | contig 18602 bp, 5 predicted proteins | sample Alteio_BWMinCont_49_FD_153496 | JGI IMG/M metagenome (GOLD analysis project Ga0207021, IMG submission 153496) | Enriched cells from forest soil in Barre Woods Harvard Forest LTER site, Petersham, Massachusetts, United States -... | ecosystem: Environmental > Terrestrial > Soil > Temperate forest >... | reverse complement strand
AAAGCGGATGCACTCTCGTCAATCTTGCACATGAACTTGATCGTCAATTGGCGACCAAACGGGACATAGTCGTTCCATCGTCCCTGATGCATTGCGAAACCGACGACATTGGTAGCTGCAAAGTCATCATCGAAGAGAGAAATAACCCGGCGGCTTATGGCGTAACCAACTTGGCACGCCGTCAACTGGCCGAAAAACTGAAGATTCCGTTTGCGTATTTCGAACGCATGCGGACAGAGCAACCTACCTTATTGGATCGCAACATCAACACCTGGCTGCAAACCGATAACGAAAGGCGCATGATCCGTACAATGGACGGCAATGTTCGCGCGGTGCTGTCGGATCGCTATCGCCGCCTGGACAACTACGACCTGGCTGAAAATGTCCTGCCGATATTACAAAGGCTGCCGAATGCGCGCTTTGAATCGGTCGAATTGACGGAAACGAAAATGTATCTCAAAGTGGTCACGCCAGGGATACAGTATGAAATGCTGCCGGGTGACGTAGTACAAGCCGGCGTCGTCATTTCCAATTCGGAAGTGGGGCATGGGACACTGGCAGTGCAGCCGCTCGTCTACAGGCTGATATGCAGCAACGGCCTGATTGCCTCGGATCGGACATTGCGTAAAACGCATATTGGGCGCACGTTGCAGTCGGAAGACGAATTGGTCACGGTCTTCCGAGACGACACCATGGCGGCAGATGACAAGGCATTTTTCCTGAAAGTACGGGATGTTGTCGAAGCGGCCGTGTCGGAAGCGACTTTCCGACTGATCGCCCAAAAAATGCAGAAGACGCTTTCCATTGCCCTGACCGGCGATCCGGTGAAAAGCGTTGAGGTGCTCGCCAACCGCTTTACCTTGAACGAGGTCGAGCGCGCCGGCGTACTCCGTAATCTCATCACGGAAGGAGATCTGTCCGCATATGGACTGGTGAATGCCGTTACTCACTACTCGCAGGAGGTGGAAGATTACGACCGGGCCACTGAATTTGAAGCTGTCGGTGGGAAACTGATTGAGTTGCCGCCCAAAGAATGGCGAGAGATTACTGAAGCCACTTGAACTTACCTGAAATGACGGAATTTTGTTGATTCCGAATTAAGGCGTTGTAACCATGTGACGTGCCGATTTTTTCGGCACGTCCATTTTTATAGCAGAGAGCAAATGGGAAGTAATTCGGGCCTTTTAGCAAGTGCCTGCCTGGGATGGATAAAATCGGTGATTTCCATCAATTGCTTTACAAAGTGAATTGGCAAACCGTTTAAATCTTCCACGGAATAGATCGTTACCGCAATCTTCCCAGATGGTCTGATGTGGACATTGCAGCCGCGTTCTTTTACCTCCGGCAATCCTATACGCAATTCCCCATCCCTCACGACGTAGCAAAAACTGTTCTTCAAGGGTGGCGACGACGGTTCATGAAACAACTATCCTTCATATCGGAGAGCCTGCCGGTTCAATCAATTTCATCAACCTCCAACCGTGTACATCCACCAGCACCTCACCCGCATTCGGGCAATTTTCTTTTGCAAATGCGATCGCACTTGATAGGCTTCGCCACGGCTTCTGTGCGCCGCGACGGGTTTCAAGGCCATAGACTTGATCCTCGCCTTCCAGTTTGATCTCAATCGTCCACCATCCAGTCGTTGTCTCTGCTATCCGCACGCCGTACTTTTGCCGGAAATATTTTTCTAATACAGCGATATCGAGCCTATCCATTGGATTTGCCAGTGCTGTACACTGCTCAATACCACTTACGTCACAAACCAATTCCATATGCCATCGCTCCGCTATTGACCGAGACCTGATAACCGATTATGTCTGCGACCGCGACATCTGCCAGATCAGTCCATATCACAACCTCGGTCGGCACGTTTCGTGCAATCTTAAATATATCCTCGAATCATCTAAATATCACTCATAGTTAGCCAAAATTGCCGCATAGTAGGTGGACTGTTAGCTCGCATCTTACGAAGCCTCCTTGCGCAGACACTCGGCGTCCCACTACACAACCTTGTTAATCCTGACATGCTCACCTCAATTGAAAATCATATTGACTGATTTGCGGATGATATGGGCGTCGTCAAATTAAAAACCGTCGAGGACGTGTGCGCACCTTGTAAAAGCATTAAATCGGAATAGCAAAAGGCAATACTCCGTGTCCTTTCCTATGCGCATTCCCGAAACCATCATCCCAAGGGATAAAATCGTCATAAACTAGTGTGCAAATACCGGTCGCTTCAATTCTGCTCTTTACTCTGTATAAACAACGTATTGCGTCTTCCGAGGGGCGGCTGCGAAGCATGTAGTGTCGGCCGATGATAGGCAGATCGTCAGCGAAAAATCCTACCCTCAAAACGAATTGATGACGTTTCCCCTGTAGCGCGACCCTAGCACTAAGGCGACTTTTCCGACTGGCAGAATTCCAAACATGCTGGCTTATATAGTCAAGTTTCCCAACTTGATAACGCCACATTCCAGCATAGACCGGTTCGCAAAAGGAATCAGAGTAGAAAGCATTTACCATACACTTGCGCCCGACACGTCTTTCCAACATGTGCATCGTGATTTCCTGCAGTTCCGCGCAAATGCTTGGCGATCCAAGCCGGCTCTTCTCTCCGCCGGAATCTTGACTTCCGACTAAGTATCGCAAAAATACCGCAGATCTTCTGAAACCGTATTCGGACATTGCCCGCGCCGGTGCCGGCGCCCGTCCGCAGCCAATTTCGGAATGCATTGCTACGTATCCCCGCTTTAAGGTGGCTCCCGGTATCGACATCAAATGATCGAATAAGAAAAACTGCGGAAGCAATTTCAAATGCAATTGTGGCGCACAGACCTCCGTAAGATAGTTGACACAACTTTCGGGACTAAGGTCATGCATTGCCGCTTCAAAGTGACTCTCCGGCACAATTTCTTTAAAAGACGCAATAACCGGGATGGCGATCAATGACAATCCCTTTTCATTGGCGTTTTTCCTAATCCCTATTTGTCCATGCAAACTTGCTACCGTATTTGAACTGCAAGAATTTACGTACCTATCCGCATTGCCTTTTCTCATCCTTTTTTTGCATTTCACCGAACCTTCGCTAAATGCCGTACCCGTTCGAGATTATGACAACCAATGCGATCACTTCTATTGGATCCAGAGCGTCGATATTCATGCCGATGGCAGCAATGCGATCTGCAAAATGCTCCGTATATTTGTAGGCTTCATTTGAAAACTGCTCCTTCCCCATCACATTGCAAATTGGACGCCACGAAGACAGCATGACGCCTCGTATCGCGACCAGCGTACCAACGGCAAATCCCGCTTAAGGTGATCTAAATTGCCCCTCAATCCCCATGCGAATAAAATATGCGCCAATTACACTATCTAATTCCGAACATAAAAAATTGAGCATGTCGCGGCAGGTTAAGATTGCCTGTCATGTTCAGCGCAACATCGCATTGACCGCCTTCAAATCCGCCTCGCTCAAGACCCCGGCAGCAGCCTTTAACTTGAAGCCTTGTAGCAAAGTTTCATAGCGCACCTTCGACAAATCGCGTTGCGCAGTAAATAACTGCTGCTCAGCGTTCAACACATCGATATTGATGCGGATTCCCAGTTTATAACCGATACGATTACCCTTGACCGCGCTCAGTCCCGATTCCACGGCGACATTCAAGGCATCAATCTGGGCCAGCCCATTGGTCACCCCAGCAAAGGCTTGCTGCGCATCGGTAGCTGCTTGCCGGCTAGCGGCTTCCATATCCGCTTCGGCCTTGTTCATATTGGCGATCGCTTCGGTCACCTTGGAATTGATAGCGCCACCGGAATAGATCGGCACCGTCAATTGCACCCCGACTTCATGCTGGGTCTCCCGGGTGCTGTAGTCGTTGGGGGTGGTCAGACTGTGCGAGGCATAATTGCTGCCGACGTTGCCCACCAGATCCAGCGTCGGCAAATGGTCGGAGCGATTCTTCTTGATTTCCTGCTTGGCGGCTTCCAGCGCGGCCTTTTGCGCCCGCACCAGCGGATGATCGGTGCGCGCCTGATCCATCCAGGCACGGCTGTCGGCCGGACTTGGCGGCGGCGGAGTCAACGCTGCCTGCATGACAGCGAGTTGATCAGTGCTTTGATCAAACGCTTTACCGGTGACTTTTTCCAGATCGGCGCGGGCGCTTTCCAAGTCGTTCTGAGCGGCCACCCGTTGCGAACGCGCACTGCCCAGGCGGGACTTGGTGTCGTCGATATCGGTCTGGGCATGGGTGCCTTGCTGGAAGCCGCGTGTGACTTGCGCCAGTTGCTCGGTTAATGCGGAGACCTGGGCATCGGCGGCGGCAATCGCATCTTGGGCAACAATGACGCCGAAGTAAGCTTGTGCTACCCGTAGCAGCAAGTCTTGCTGGGCCTGCGCATACTGGGCCTCGGCTTGTTCGACCAGGTAGCCGGATTCGCGGTAGGCATAGACGTTGCCGATGCGGATGATGGGTTGCGTCAGTTGCAGGTTCCAGCCCCAGGCTTTCATATTGCGGTCGACCGGCGGCACATCGGTGAATTCCGTATCGGCGCGGGTATTGCCGTCATTGCCGGTGGCGGAAGCTGCAGGCAGCATCGTGGCGCGCGCTTGCGGGATCTTTTGGCGGGCGGCGTCCAGGGCATAACGGGCCGAGGCGATGGTCGGATCGCTGTCTTGCGCTAAGCGGTAGGCTTGCAGTAGATCGGTCGCGTAGGCTGGGGAGGTGCATGCCATCGCCAGGCTGATGGCGATGGTGGATAAACGCCATCTCATCGCTCACGCCCGCTTTCCCGTACAGTCTTTTCCAGGGGCGACAGCAAATATTCCAGCACGGTGCGCTTACCCTGGTTGATTTCGGCGGTGACTTGCATGCCGGCAACCAGTTTGAATTGCTCATTGTCGACTTTTAATTCCTGGGTGTTGAGCGATACCAGGGCTTTGTAGATGGTCGAGGTGGTCGCTTTGTCTTTATCCTTGTTCGATCCCTGACCTTGGGATTGTTGCGATGCTTGTTGGTCTTCGCTGGAGTCGGCGCCAACGGTCATGACAACGCCCTCCAGCATGCCGTATTGCTGGAACGGGTAGGCGGCCAGCTTGATCTTGACTTTTTGATCCGGGTAGACGAAGCCGACGTCGTCGTTCCTGACCATGACTTCGGCGATCAGGGCTTCGTTTTCCGGGACGAGGGAGAGTAGGACAGTGCCAGGTTGCACTACCGTGCCGACGGTGTGAGTGGCTAGGTCTTTCACTATGCCGGCTTGCGGGGCTTTGAGTTCAAGCAGGCCGGTCTTGTGGACTTGCTTGACCATGTCTTGCTGGAACTTGCGGTATTGGCCTTCGGCGTCAATCCGCTCATTCTGCAGGTCGCTGCGGTATTTGGAGGTGAGCTCAGACACTTGCTTGCCGGCGGCGGATACTGCCGCATCGAGACTGGCCAAGGTCGATTCCTGGGCTTTGAGGTCGCGGGATTTCTCCAGGTAGTCGCGCTGTTTGTCGCGCACTTGCACCATCGGGACATAGCCTTGCTTGCCCATGTCGGTGTAGGAATCGGCTTGTTCCTTGAGCAGGGGTGTGACTTCGCGTAGCTTGGCTAACACTTCCTTGCCGGCGTCGTCGTCGCGTTCGGCTTTCTTCAAGGCATCTTCGGCGCCGCCTAGGGCGTCGGTGTAGGCATGGCGGCGGTCGCTGTATTGCGATTGGACTTGATGGAACAGGTCGTCGGGGTCGCCGGCTTGTTTGATCAGGGGCTGGTTGCCGAGTTCGGCGTCGATGCGGCGTAGTTGCAGGGAGCGCAGTGCCAGTTGGGTGTTGATCGTGCTTTCGTCGGCCAGGGCATCCTTGGTATCCATGCGCATCAGGACTTGTCCAGCGGCCACGCGTTCGCCTTCCTTGACCAGGATTTCCTGGACGATGCCGCCGTCGGCCGGTTGCACGATCTTGACGTAGCTTTGCGGCACCAGCTTACCTTCGGCGCTGGCGACGATGTCGAGTTTGCCGAAGATGGCCCAGCAGACCAGGATCAGGAATAGGGTTCCGACCACGTACATGACCACGCGCGGCAAACGGGCTGGTGGGCTTTCCTGGATCGATAGCAGGCCCGGTGCGAAGTCGAGGGCGTCGGGGGATAGCGTGCTGACTTTGTGGGTCGGCTTGATACGGACTTTGGCTTCGGTCAGTGCATGCTGCGCGGATTCCCCGGTCTGCGGCGGGGAATTCTCTTCGTGATTCTTATTCATGGTTCTTATTCATCTTACTGATATTTCCTACAAGGTCATTCTGGAGAGGCACGTTTATTCGCCTCTTATACGCAGATCCACGAACAAGCACTGGTGTGCCGCTCGTGGGTCTTGTTTTTGCGCTTACTTTGTCATGCTCAATGCAGCCTGTTATTGCCGGCACTGATTCCGCTCCAGGCATCGATGGTTTGCGCGGTCTTGCCGTAGGTTGAGCTTTGCAAGGTCGACACAGCGGTCGCCAGGTTCAGTCCCGTGAGATTGCCGTTCAAACCATCGTAATAGGCAAGGTCACCTCCCAAGGCCGCCGTGTTACTGCCGCTTAGATGGGCGGTCAGCAGGCTATTCGACAAACTCCAGCTGCTTAAGCTTGGTGTCGCCGCCAAGGCTGCATTGAACGCTGCTACCAGTTGCGTGAAGCTGAATTCCTCGACATCGCTGTTGTACAAGACGTTGGAGGAGTTGGCGTTGTAGGTGCTGGCGGATTGCTCCAGCACTTGCAGGGTCACGAAATTCTGATCGGCAGTACCGGCATACCAATTCGTAAAGGTGATGGCATTGTTGCCGCCGGTGTTCAGGATCAGGTTGTTGCCGCTCTTGCTGAAGGACAGGTTGCTATAGGCAATGCCGTCGCCCAGGGACAAGACGTTGGAGAGTCCAGTACCCGCCGCAATGGTGGCCTTGCCGTCTCCGGTGTTGAAGGCGACCACGGCCGTACCCGCCCCTAATGTAATGGCGTCATTGCCGCTGCCACCGGCAATGAAGTCGGCACCGCTGCCGCCGGTCAGCGTATCGTTGCCGGCTCCGCCGATCAAAGCACCGCTGCCGCCGGTGTCTTTCAGGGTGCTGGCGCCCGTCCCGGCTTCGAGGACGTCGGCGCCGGTTCCAGCCGTCAAGGTATCGGTCCCGGTATTGCCGACCAACAAATCGTTGCCGCTGTTGGCGGTTAGCGTGATGTTCGCGCTGCCTGTGCCGAACAGGTCGGTGACGTTGGCTGCGGCGGTGAATGTCACGGACGAATTGATCAGGTTGAGGTTGCTGCCGCTGGTTGCCGTTACGACGTCGGAGACGTTGTTGACGTTGAAGACGTCGGAGCCAGCGCCGCCGGTTAACGTGGCCTTGCCTGACCCCGCCGTCAAGGTATCATTGCCCGCACCTGCCACTAGCGTGTCGGCGCCGCTGTTGCCGGTGATCACGTTGTTAAGTGCGTTGCCAGTCAACGTAATCGCGGCGCTGCCAGTCCCGGTCAGATTTTGCACATTGGCAGCGAGGGTGGTTGTCACCGAGGAGTTTTCGGTATTGTTGCCGTTGTTGGCGGCTTGGTGGATGACGTCGGACGCGCTGTTGATGACGAAGGTGTCGTTACCGCTGCCGCCGACCAAGGTGTCGGCACCGGTATTGGCGGTAATGACGTCGTTGAGCGCATTGCCGGTCAAGGTGATGGCGGCGTTGCCGGTGCCTGTGAGGTTTTGCACATTCGCGGCCAGCGTGGCACTCACCGAGGTCTCTTCGGTATTGTCGCCACTATTTGCTGCTTCCGTGATCACGTCCGAGGCATTGCTGATGACGAAAGTGTCGTTGCCGCTGCCGCCAACCAGCGAATCCACGCCGGTGCCGGAATCCAGCGTGTCGTTACCCGATCCGGCAATCAGCGTGTCGGCGCCGCTGTTGGCCGTGATTTTGTTGTCGAGCGTATTGCCGGTCAGCGTGATCGCGGCGCTGCCGGTGCCGGTGAGGTTTTGCACGTTGGCGGCTAGCGTGGTAGAGAGCGCTGTTTGCTCGGTATTGTTGCCGCTGTTGGCGGCTTCCGTGATGACGTCGCTGGCGTTGTTGATGATGAACGTGTCGTTGCCGCTGCCGCCGACCAGTGTTGCCAAGCCGCTACCGGCGACCAGGGTGTCATTGGCGCTGTTGGCAGTAATGACGTTGGCAAGCGTGTTGCCGGTCAGCTTGATGGCGGTGCTGCCGAATCCGCTGAGATTTTGCATGCCGCCGGCCAGCGTGGCATTGAAAGACACTTCTTCGGTATTGTCGTTGCCGCCTGGGGCGCCCAAAATGACGTCCGACGCGTTGTTGAGTACGAAAGTATCGTTGCCGGAACCGCCTAAAAACGAATCGATGCCGGTGCCCGCAATCATCGTGTCGTTGCCGGTTCCTCCAATGAGTTCGTCGTTGCCGGCATTGCCGGTCATGACGTCGTTCAAGTTGTTCGCCAGCATACCGATGTTTCCACTGCCCAGGCCGATCAAGGCCTGAACATTGGCTGCAGCGTCCAGGTTGAACGCACCTTCTTCGGTATTGTTGCTGCCAGCTTGGGCGACAACACTGTCGTGTGCGTTGTTGAGGATGAAAGTGTCGTTACCGCTGCCGCCGATCAGAGTATCGATGCCAGTGCCGGAAATCAAGGTGTCGGCGCCACTGTTGGCGGTGATGGTATTGGCCAAGGTATTGCCGGTTAGGGTCAATGCGGAGGTGCCGGTCGCTGTGAGGTTTTGCACGTTGGCGGCTAGCGTGGTAGAAAGTGCGGTTTGCTCGGTATTGTTGCCGCTGTTGGCGGCTTCCGTGATGACGTCGCTGGCGTTGTTGACGATGAAAGTATCATTGCCGCTGCCGCCGACCAGTGTTACCAAGCCGCTGCCTGCAACCAGGGTATCGGCACCGCTATTGGCAGTGATGGTGCCGGCCTGGCTATTGCCGGTCAAGGTCAAGGCTGCCGTGCCGGTTCCGGTCAGGCTGTCGACATTGGTGGCCAGCGTTGTCGATACCGAAGTTTGCTCGACGTTGTTACCCGTGTTGGAGGCTTCCGTGATGACGTCATTGGCGTTGTTGATGACGAACGTGTCGTTACCGCTGCCGCCGACCAGTGTTGCCAAACCGCTACCGGCGACCAGCGAATCATTGGCGCTGTTGGCGGTAATGACGTTGTTGAGCGAATTGCCAGTCAAGGTGATGGCGGCACTGCCGGTTCCTGTCAAGGTCTGCACGTTGGCGGCAGCGGTGTAGCTGACCGTGCTTTGAATCGCGTTGGCACCGGCGATTGCCTGTACCACGTCGCCAACATTGTTGATGTCGAAGGTGTCGCTGCCGCTGCCACCGATCAACGTATCGATACCCGTTCCGGAAATCAGCGTATCGGCGCCAGTGCTGCCGGTGATGACATCGTTCAAGGTATTGCCAGTCAAGGTGATGCCACCGCTGCCGATGTCGGTCAAGGTTTGCACGTTGCTTGTGGCAGTGTAGCTGACCGTGGTCTGGATGGCATTGGTTCCGGCCGATGCCTGCACCACATCACCGGCATTATTGACGACGAAAGTGTCGTTGCCGCTAGCGCCGATCAGCGTGTCGATGCCGCTACTAGATACCAGCGTGGTCGGGGTCGCACTGCCGGTTAGCGTGATGCCACCACTTCCCACATCGGCCAGGGTTTGTACACCACTTGCCGCGGCATAGCTGACCGTGGTCTGAATCGTGTTGTTGCCGGTACCGGCTTGCACGACGTCGGCGGCGTTATCGACGACAAAGGTATCGTTGCCGGCGCCGCCGATCAGTGTGGCCAATCCGCTGCCGGCGATCAGCGTGTCATTGCCGCTGTTGGCGGTGATCACGTCGTCTTGCGCGTTGCCGGTGCCGCTGATGTCGGCGCTTCCTGTCAGGGTCAAATTGAGCGCGCCGTCCGGCATCACGATGCTGGTGGCGGACGTGATCGAGGTACCCAGGCCAGCGTTGGTGACCGTGAGGTTAAACGTCGTGTTGGCGGCGAGGCCGTTCGCATCGGTAGCCGTTACCTCAACGGCAAAGGTGCCGTCAGTGGTTGGCTCAGTTGTGCTGCTTAAGGTATTCGTGCTTGGGTTGAAGCTTAGCCAGGACGGTAGCGCGCTGCCATCGGGCATCGTGACTGCATAGGTAACGTTATCGACCGTGGCGTCGTCCAGGAAGGTATGTTGCGGGATCACATAGCTGAACGGCGTTTGGGCGTTGACAGTTTGATCTACCAGCGGCGCGGTTAGCGTAGGGCCGGCGTCGAAGTTAGCCGGTTGCGGCGGCGCCAAAGCCAACATCTGGCTGAGCGACATGACGGTACCGTCGGCAAACTGGAATTGCTCGTTATTGGAACCGCTGCCGTCATCAGGATTGGCCAGCACGACTCGGACGCCCGAGTCATCGCCCCAGCCGATGTTCAGGGTCTGGCGTAATGTGCCAGTGGCATCCTCATAGCTCCCCCAACTGAACTGCAGGTCGTTTTCGTTGACGTTGGCATCGAATAACACGGTAAGCGGCGGTAATAGCGAGGGGTCGCCGTGGCTCTTGATCGATACTCTGCTCATCGCGGTGTCATTCTCTTGAAATCCGCTGTCGGGGACATCAAAGATGACGCTCCAACCCTGGCTGCCAACCACAAAGGTATTCGTGATGGGAGTGCCAGCACTCGCGCTCGTATTCGCTGGTCCGACTTCCAGGAAATCGTCGCCATTGCCAGCCACCAGCGTGTCGTTACCGGTGCCGGCAATCAAGGTGTCACTACCGCTATTGCCGGTAATAACGTCATCCTCGTCGTTGCCAATTGCAGTCAAGTTGCCGGTACCGGTCAAGGTCATGTTCTGAATGCCTTCTGGCAACGTGACATCCACGGCAGACGTGGCGGCGGTAATACCGGTCGTTGCTTGCGCCAAAATTGCACTCAGCGAGCCGGTGCTGCCGTCGGCAAAATCGATTTGATTCAAAGGTCCGTTAGCGCTGGCGTCGATCACAACCGAACCGCCTTGGTCGTTTTGAATCGTGATCACAGCGCCATTCGCAGTGCTTGTCTCCGTAGCGCTGAGATCGGTAGCGCTCACAGCTACACCAAAGCTCAGCGTATCCGCATCGGCACTATTCACGATGGTAGTTACTTGGGACCCAGGCGCAATGACATAGGTGTCAGCGTCATAGGGGCCGCCGAGAGACCCAATCAATGTATCGTTACCACTGCCTGCAATGAGCGTGTCGTTTCCCTTGTCTGATTGAATTAAGTCGTTTAATGAATTGGCTGTCGCAGTCACGTCCGCAGTACCAGTCATATCTAACGTCGTGACGCCTACTCCTGCCGTCGTACTCACTGTCGAATACGTGCTCGTTCCCTCAGTGTAGGAAGGCGAAAGTAATTGACTTAATGTTGCCGTACTGCCGTTCGCAAAATCTACCTGATTCAACTCTCCGCCATCGAGGGCGACGACATAACCAGTGACATTGTCGACAATGGTAGTCACGTTCATGCCGTTTACTACTGCGGCTGAGGTGGTTAAGTCGCTTTCGATGGTTCCCGAGGCGAATTCAAGGATATCTGCACTACCGCTATCGGCAATGGTGGTATCGCCGCTTTCTGGGCCTACTGCAGCCCATCCTTCGTAAGCCTCCAAGGCGGCCGACATAGTGGTACTGACGACATAGGTCGCCGTACCGCCGCCACCGTTCAGCGTATCAATACCGGATCCGGCTATCAGTGTGTCGTTACCACTATTGGCTGTGATCACATCGTATTGTGTATTGCCGGTTGCGGTCAGGTTGGCACTGCCGGTCAACGTCATGTTCTGAATGCCGTTTGCCAATGTGACATTCACGGAAGATGTTGCGGCAGTGGGGCCGGTGCGCAATTGCGCAAGCAAAGAACCCAGCGAAGTAAGATATACACCCAACTCCGTATTGGAATCCGTAAACTCGAGCATCCCTGGCATGTTGTCGCTGTTGCTTCCATTGATCACCACCGAACCGCCCTGGTTGTTTGCTATCGTTACATTCAAGCTGCCGTCTGCGGCGAGAGCGGTACTGAAAGAAAGGTCGGAAAGACTAACGCCGGACGCAAAAAAATTTAACATATCTTGATTGCTGCTGTTATCGATCGTGGTGACGGTGCCTCTCGCAGCACTTACAACGTAGTCATTCACAAAAGCAAAAAAAGTATTGCTAGAGACATCGCCATAGCCATTAGGAACCTCGACAGTTTCAGTAGGTGTCCCACTTCCGCCAATCAAGGTATCGCTGCCGCTGTTCGCCGTGATCACATCCCCGTAGCTATTGCCCGTCAGGCTTATGTTAGCGCTTCCTGTTCCCGTAATGATTTGCAAATTCGGATTCTCAGGTAATACATAATTGACCGAAGTTTGAACAATATTGTTTTGATAGTAATCCTCACCATAATCATACGGTTTTTGTTCGCCATCGATAGTGTCGTCGGAATTGTTGACGACAAAAGTATCACCTCCACCGATAAGCGTTGCTAATCCACTTCCCGCAATCAAAGTATCGCCACCGTAGCCACTAACATCATTGATGACATCGTCTTCGTCGTTACCCGTTGCCGTCAAACTGGGGCCGTTTAGGGTCACGTTCTGAATTCCTTCTGGCAACGTAATGCTGGTTGTGGAAGTCATCGCAGTAGTACCCGTGGTGGCCTGTGCCAGCAAGGCATTCAGGGACGCCATGGAACCGTCCGCAAATTGAAGCTGATCCAATGTCCCGTTCGCGCTGCCATCAATGACAACCGATCCGCCTTGGTTGTTTTGGACGGTAATGACAGTCGACCCGTTGAGCGCGATAGATGCAGTGGCGCTGAGATTGGCAAGGTCAACCCCTGCACCAAAACTAAGCGTGTCGTTTGTGCCACTGCGAACTATGGTGGTTACTTGGTTACCAGAGGCGATTTCATAGGTGTCTGCTAATCCCCCACCGATTAACGTATCGTTGCCGCTGCCTGCGATCAAGGTGTCATTGCCTTGGTTGGACCAAATAACATCGTTGAGCGCATTGGCGGTTGCCGTCACGTTTGCATTACCCGTCAAGACCAGAGTTGTGGCAGTCGCGGGCATCACAGTACTTACGGACGAAGTGATCGTGGCGGCTTGCAATGTACCCACTGTCGTTGTAGCTCCATTCGCAAAACTCAACGCGCTCAGACTACCTCCTTGCAATATGACAGTACCGCCCTGATCATCGTTAACGGTCGTGACCGTGAGACCATTTACCACCGCGCTACTGACGTATACATCGCTTTCGCTCATGCCAGCGCCGAACGCCAACGTATCCGCGCTGCCATCGTTGGAAATCGTGACAGTACCGTTGCCGCCATTGATCTGGTAGGTTGTGGCACCGCTACCACCAACCAAGGTGTCGCTTCCCGTTCCGGCCACTAAGGTATCGTTACCACTATTGGCCGTGATAACATCATTTCCGTCATTGCCGGTTGCAGTCAGGTTACCCGTGCCGGTTAAGACCATGTTTTGCACACCGTCGGCCAGTGTGGCAGAAACGGATGTTTGCTCTGTGTTGTTGCCGGCGTTCGCCAACACCGTAATTACGTCCGCCGCGTTATTGACCACAAACGTGTCGTTGCCGCTACCACCGACTAGGGTATCAATGCCGGAACCGGCAATCAATGTATCGTCGCCGCTATTGGCGGCAATGACGTCATTAAGATCATTGCCGGTTGCGGTCACGTTTGCACTGCCGGTCATCGTCAACGTCGTGATGCCGATGCCAGCGGTGGTACTGACGGACGAGTAAGTAGTGGTTCCCTCTGTATACGAAGGCAACAACAATTGTGTCAACGTGACTGCGCTGCCATCGGCAAAGTTCGCCAGATTCAAGCCGCCACCTTGTATCGTCACGGTGCCGCCCTGATCGTCAGCAATCGTGACTACACTGACACCGCCCACCACCGTACTGCTGGTGGTCAGGTCGCTCTCGTCAATGCCCGCGCCAAATACCAGCGTGTCGGCACTGCCGCTATTGGCGATCGTGACATTACCGCCACCGGCATCGAGTTCGTATGTTGTAGCACCAGAGCCACCAATCAACGTGTCGTTGGCCAAGCCGCCGATCAAGGTGTCGTTGCCATTATTGGCAGTGATGACATCGTCTTCGTCATTGCCGGTGGCGGTGATGTTGCCGGTGCCGGTCAAGGTCATGTTCTGGATACCTGTCGCCAGCGTAACCGTAGCGGCCGAAGTCGCCGCCGTAATGCCGGTAGTGGCTTGCGCCAGCAGCGCGCCAAGCGAACCAGAACTACCGTCGGCAAAATTGATTTGATCGACCATGCCGGATGAATAGTCATTAATTACTACAGCATTGCCCTGGCTATCCTGAATCGTCACGGTGGTGGAACCATCGACTGCCAGCGCCGCGCTTGCGCTCACATTGGCGGCAGCGATACCGGCGCCGAAGCTCAGAATGTCCGCATAACCACCTTGATTGATAGCGGTCAAGCCACTGCCAGTGCCGACCGCATAGGTGGTGGCACCGAAGCCACCGTTCAGGGTGTCATTACCGCTGCCGGCAATCAGGGTGTCATTGCCGCTATTAGACGTCAGCGTGTCGTTGAGCGCATTCGCGGTTGCCGTGACGCTCGCACTGCCGGTCAAGGTCAGCGCCACAATGCCTGCGCCGGCTGTGGCATTGACTGTTGAGAAAGTAGTCGTTCCCTCAGTATAAGAAGGCGCCAGCAATTGGGTCAAAGTTGCCGTGTCGCCATTTGCAAAACTGACCTGGTTCAGCGCGCCGCCCTGGATCGTGGTTGCACCGCCTTGGTCGTCGACTATCGTGACCACCCCGCCTGCACTAGTCGTGGTCAAATCGGTTTCGTTAATGCCCGCGCCGAACGCAAGCGTATCGGCGTTGCCACTGTTAGCGATGGTCACATCGCTACCGGCGACGACTTGATACGTTGTCGCACCGCTGCCACCCACCAATGTATCGCTACCGGTGCCTGCGACTAAGGTGTCATTGCCGCTATTGGCGGTGATCATATCGTCTTGCGCATTGCCAGTAGCCGTGATGTTGGTGTTGCCAGTCAAGGTCATGTTCTGGATGCCTGCGGCGAGCGTGACATCAGTTGCCGAGGTCGCGACCGTCGGGCCCGTGGTCAGTTGGGCAACCCATGCACCGAGCGAGGCGCTACTGCCGTCGGCAAAGCTGATCTGGTCGAGAATGTTGTAGCTCGTATCGCTGTTAATGACGACTGTGCCACCCTGGCTGTTTTGCAGCGTGACGATCAAGCTGCCGTCGGCTGCCGATGCGGTGCTGAGGCTGAGGTCGGCCAAACTGATGCCTGTCGTAAAGCTCAGGGTATCTGCGTTGCTGCTGCCATTGATCGTGGTGGTCGTGCCGGTTGCAGCGCTGACTACGTAGTCGTCCGAAGCGCCGCCGCCTACCAAGGTGTCGTTGGCGGTGCCGGCGATCAAGGTATCGTTGCCGCCGTTGGCGGTAATGATATCGTCGACGTTGTTACCGGTACCGCTGATATCTGCGCTGCCGGTCAATGTGAGCGCTTGCGGCGCAGACGGGGGCGCGGATTGAAACTCGCGGATCTGCGCGCCGTCCCGCATGATCGGATTCACCGGCGATGCTTGGCCGGTGTCGCTTGCCGTTGCAACCGCAGCGATTCGTTGCGTATAGGCCTGTGTGCCGGATGCGACCGGCGCCAGCGTGGCATTGATGGAAGTATAGGTGGTATTGCCGATGGTAAATTGCGGTGTAACCAACTGTGCGAAGGTGGCCGTTGTGCCATCGCCAAATGTGGCCTTCGTCAGGCTGCTTGCGTTGACCGTAATTGTGCTGCCGCTGCTCAGCGTTAACGTATACGTATTGCCAATTTGGCTAACGGTGGTATTGGCGATGGTAATGCCTGCCCCGAAATGCAGGGTGTCGCCGGCACTGGCGCCATTGATGGTGGTGTTACCACTATTGCTGCCGATTTGATAGGTTGCGCTACCGCCACCGCCCGTGATGATGCCGGTGCCGCTACCGGCAACAATGGTGTCTGTGCCGCGCACCGTGATTTGATAGACACCGGCACCGCCAGTAACGGTAGCGGTGCCGGTACCGGCGGTTACCTGCGTGGCGTTGCTGACCGTTCCGCCATCGCCCGTGTAAATGACGTCGCTGCCAGAGCCGCCCAAAATAACGTCAATACCCGCACCGCCGGTGATGGTGGTGTTGCCGCTTCCTGCGGTAATCCGGGTTGCCTGAGTGGCGTCACCGCCGTCTCCGGCGCTAATCACATTCGCTCCCGTTCCACCCTGGATGAAATCGACCCCAGCGCCGCCGATGATCGTAGTATTACCGGATCCGGCCACGATTTGTGTGGGTGCGGCATCGGTGCCGCCGTCACCGGCAACCAGGGTGTCGTTCCCGGCGCCACCCGTCATCGACGTGTTGCCGCTACCAGCTTCCAGGTATTCGTTGCCGGCTCCGGCGAGCAAGGTATCGTTACCACTGCCACCCATCAATGTATCGTTGCCGCCGGCTCCATGTAAAACGGTGTTGCCGCTGCCTGCATCCAGATAGCTATTGTTCGTGGTTTGGGAGCTTGCCCAGGCTGGGCTCGCGTCACCACTAAAAATCGCGTCGTTTCCGGTTCCGCCGAAAATCGTTGCATTGCCGCCTTGCGCATAAATGAAATCGTTCCCGGATTCCGCGTCGATATAGTTATTGCCGCCGCCACCCAGAATTGTGTCATTGCCGCTGCCGCCGAATATAGTGCTGCTGCCGGTACTGGCTTGTATCGTGTCGTTGCCACCGCCTGCATCGAGGTAGTTGTTGCCGTTTGGCAGGTTATACGTGCTGTTTCCCTTGCCCCCATAGATCGTGTCGTTGCCACTGCCTAATGGCGTTGCGACGCCATTGATCGCCACGGTTGCGCCTTCATAGCCGGCGGGTGCGCTAAAAGAAGCGGGAGTGCTGGTGATATCGCCATTCGACGGCGTTGCGTCGGCAAACACTCCCCAGATCTCGTCCCCTCCAGCTAAGAAATTCGCACCTGGCCCGCACACGATGGTGTTGTTACCTGTCCCGGCATAAATCTGGTCATTGCCGTTGCTGCCGACAATCGTATTGTTGCCATTGCCCACTGCGATGATGTCGCCAGCGGTGTTGCTGGCGTTTGCGGCTTGCGCCTGAGTCAGCGCGGTGTTGAGCGAAACCATGGAGGTTCCTGCATAAATCTGATTATTACCATCGCCGGGGACAATGACGTCCTTGCCGCCGCCTCCGGTGATTGTGTAATTGGAATTGGCTACCGGGAATGCCTCTCCAGCAGTTCCATTGTATGAACCTGCCTGAATGGCGAAGGTGGCGGTCGGCCCATTATTAAGAAGTGCTTGTACCTGCCCTGCAATGATGTTCTCTCCTGCACCGGCTGTGACCAGGTAATCGCCTGGATAGAATGATAACGAGTAAACCGTGGCGGATATAGTTGAAGCGCTTGCTGTGCCGTTGACGGGGAGCGTGCCGGTGACGCCGGGGACGGCGGTGCTGACGGGTGGCGTCGGCGTTCCGTTGAAGGTGACCGCCAGCGTGTTGCTTGGTGTGGAATCGCCTGCTTGGGTCGCGGTCAAATTGACGGTTTGCGCTTGGGTGGGGGTGCCGCCGTCAATCAATGCAAAGGTGACGCTATCCTGGCCTGCTGGAATTGTGAGGTTGAAGGTGCCGGATACTGGGAATGTGTCGGAGCCAGTGCTGGCGGTAAAGCCGTTGGCTCCTGATATCGTTACTGTTTGTGCGGTCCTGCTGGCTGTCGATGCATAGACGGTGAAGGTTTGTTCGTCGCCTGATGCGGTTATTGTGCCGTTGGCGGGTGGCGCACCAGTCAATAGCGGATTGCTTCCAATACCCGGCAAGAGTGCAATTTGGGGTGACAAATGAATACCAAGATAACCCGCTCCGCCCGGATTTTCCGCTTGCGTCAAGTTAAAACCGTTAATGACAATTTGCCCGTTTCCAAGAATGCCTTGGCTGATCGTAAGCACACCCATCATCGGATTGAAAGACGGCGTGTACGTATATATCGTCCCATCGCTGCCGGTCCACACAGTGTTGCCACCGCTCTGCACACCGCTGACAGCCGAACCGGGGCCCGTAAGTTGCGCACTGGTACAGGCCAACGATTGCGCGACGAATATACTATCTGTGGTTTTGCCAGTGATGGTCATGGCGTTAGATGCGCCCGATGACGGAACGATGTAATCGAACGTGTCGGTTCCAGTGCCGGCAATAGCACTACTAGTGTACATGCCTCCAACAAACGTGTCGTTTCCGCTACCGCCGACCAATGTAACATTTGCTGCGTCAGCGATCAGTAAATGCGTTCCATTTGATTGCGGAACAGTCGTGTTCGGAAGCGTTGAATATAATATTTCGCTAGATGTGGCCTGTGTTGGTTTGCTTGTCGGTTGATACGCGAGCGTGTATTGCAAAATTATATTTTGAAGAACTTGGGTATACGGATTTATCTCGAACGCATTCACCGGATTAGTGCTATTGATTAGCGTTGAAATGGCACGTGGAATTTGTATACCAGACAATGCATAATTGACCCCATTGAGCGCCCAGACCGCGCA
>Ga0207021_1120_pt1 | contig 18766 bp, 25 predicted proteins | sample Alteio_BWMinCont_49_FD_153496 | JGI IMG/M metagenome (GOLD analysis project Ga0207021, IMG submission 153496) | Enriched cells from forest soil in Barre Woods Harvard Forest LTER site, Petersham, Massachusetts, United States -... | ecosystem: Environmental > Terrestrial > Soil > Temperate forest >... | reverse complement strand
TGTAACTCGGAACCTAGCCCGTCCGCGGATCGCCGTATGAATCGGTGTGATCTTATGTGTACGGGAACTGCTTGCGGTACTACTTAATTCCACTACTCTCTCGCTAGTTGATGCAGCCTTTTGACCTTTCTATAGGTTCTATATGTTCTAAAAAACCTAAATACTGTGCCAGTCAATGTCATCCCTGAGGAAGCCACCCAGCCCCCACTCAAGGCTCCAGTATCGAGAGAGGCTTCTACCAAATTAAATGCAACTTGTGGAGAATAACGAGCAACTTCATGCAGAATTGGGTCTTCAAGGCCCCATTCCCCACTTCGTTTAGCTTCTTTCTTAAAAACCACTTCCAACGGATCTTGCTCAAATAAAATCATGGTTTGTTCTCCATGTTTCTCCAGGCGTCAAATGCCCCTGTGCCTGAATTATTTCTTAAATTACTTGGTATATTGTTAGGAAATGATTAAGAAAAGAAGAAGATCGAGTTGTATTCTTGCTTTGCGTCATTTCCGCCTACTTGAATTCAGCGGAAAGTCGCATGAGATTCCCGGGAAAGGGAAGGACCGGATCAGACCGCTAAAATCGCCGTTTACTATCTCCTCCAGGGTCGTCGTCCATATTCAGGTCTCCTTAGCGTCGGTTGTCTTTTTAGGGAAATAATCCCCAGCCCAAACTGGGTAGTTACTCCTCCTAGAAATTTCGGTCAATATTAAAATTTAGGTCCACTGGACTTTTGCGGTCATTTTGATTTCAAGGTTTCTTGCCACTTCTCGCCCGGTGCAGGTGTAAGAACCACACTCTGGATCGCCGCGCTATCTTGGGTCTGACAATCAATCTCGATAGAATCTACACTTGGAATCAGTCCCCCTGAAACATGCACAAAAACTCTTTTAATAACTCTGTCCTCACCCAAAAGATGGATGAACGCGGAACCCGAATTTCTTAAGACCATGATGGGATAGGAGGGTAGGGCAGCAATCTCAAATCGAATGAAATCCCGAGTCCGCTCCACTTGATCTACTCCGTAAATCTGGCTTTTTTCTATGGAATTGAGTTCTTCAAGATGCCCATCCCGTGCAAGCATCCTCCAATAAGGATGGATGGTTTCGGTGGTCTGACTTTCATCCGCGTGCTTAAGTTCATAAACAACCTGGTTGCGATTCGTATTTCTCTCTAATATAAATAGAACTTCGTTTGCGGGCGGCTCAGTGGCATAACCGATCGGTCCCATGAAAGTGAGTAGAAAGGCGAGAACTGGCATGTCATAAGAGTTTCATTTGGGATTTTATGTTTCAAATGAATTGTTCGAACTGACAGGAAACTAATGAGCCTACTAAGCGCTTCGGCCTTCGTCAGACTTCTCAAGCTGAACTACGCGTTCAGTAATGTTGGCTGTCTGATCTCGAATCGCTTTTACATCTTTCTCAATGCGATCAGTTCTCATCTTAAGATCAGTAACGTCCTTCTGCATGTGATCCAATTTTGCATTGACTGCACTAAAGCCCAAGGTCATTTCTTCACGTAAAGAGATCACTTCGTTACGTAAAGAACTCCCTTCATTACGCAAAGAATTCACTTCAATGCGTAAAGAGCTCATCTCTCCAGAGAGTTTCTTAAGTTCGGTAATGATCGCTTTAGAGAGATCTTTATCCATTTTTAATCTTTCTACTGCAAACAACAAGCTACGGGTGAAGTAAACTTCGGGCCACCCTGAAAATCCCTGCGCGAATAGACCGCGGCCATGCCTTCTGAACATTGGAGAACACCAGTGAATCGACCGGAGACAACGATTCGTGAGAAAAAAACTTCACCCGTAGCCGGTGTTAGTTCTAGGAGGATTTCCTTATCTATTTCTAATCGCCCAAGCTCCACGTCTCCGTTCTCATCCCCAAAAGCTGAACTGGCAAGCTTAAGTTCAGTCCGAGAGTGCGGACTGACCGCAAAGTATCCTCCCAGCACAACCTGCCGGTTTGCATCTTTACAGATGAAATTACGGCCACTCGCAAGACGATAAAAGAGATCTACCTTTTGACCTGATACAATTCCAGAAGCCTGAGCCCAGGACGCTTGCAGAATGATAAACGTCAGTAACAGAACTTTTCTCATAAATAAGTCTTTCATCTTTTCCCCTCTAAAACCGGCGAAACTATTATTTTCCGACCAATCTATGGGAATAAGTGAAATTTGAAAAGGCAAAACTCTATATGATCTCCAAGTTCCCAAATCTCCCGGCTGAAGACTCCCCCGTCCCTTTACCATCTGAAGAAGAATCAGCTTTTGGGCTTTCTTTATGGGAAGAATCCAGAAGAGCAGGCTTTGCAGCGGCCTGAGGCTGGGTCTTTGTCTTTGAGCCATTCCCCACCTGTTCTTGCTCAAGCTTTTTCTTATCGCTCAAAGGCAACCGCTCAAGAATCAGGGACTCTTCTTCAAGAACTCCAGACTGCTTGAAATCAATTTGGCTCTTTTCAAAATAGCAGCTCCTAAATACTACGCCATCAAAAGAGCAGTTCTCAAACTGAACCTCCCTGAATGAACAGTTCCAAAACCTGACAGAGCGGATCTCACAGTTTTTAAAAACCATTCGGTCCCAATTGCAATTGATGAAATCAGAACCCAGAAATTGGAGATCACTGAACTCCGAGTCCACAAAATGCTTCTCCAAAATCTGCTTCCCCACGAGGTGCCCACGGTCCAGGGAAATACCGACGTGAAATCTATTTCCCTTTGCGGAATCAAAAACCCGTGAAAGACTGAACTTTTCTTGTTCCAAAACAGCAGCTTCTTCAGATGGAAAATACATAAACGATCTCCTCAATGATAACCTACGGACGCACGATGAAAGTCTCCGCTCTTGGAAGACTGGATTGAAATGTGACCAGGCATTTCTGCACCAAGTAACTTCCTTCATGAAAATCAGAGTTCCATGTCTGACTGAGCTCAAGTAACTCCCCTGGCAGCGCCAATGGCTCGTAGCTCGTCAACTGCGTGGTCTCCCCACAGATCGCCTTTTTAGCGAGAGGCGCGTTCACTCTTCTTTGGCTATCATCAAACTCCGTCGCGTGATGCGCATTTACTTCATATTCTCCCTGCGAAAAGGGCCAAGACTGTTTTGTACGGTAGCTCGAGTGCCCGCTCACTTGAGAAAGAGAGCCATAGATCGACTGCGATGCTATTTTCTTGTTCTGGGTGGAAAGAGTCCTATGATCAAAGACACGGCAATTGACTTCACCCCAAGAAAGATCCGAGCGCTTGCTTGCGTGAATCCCATAGACTGATTTTCCGGCATCGACTTGGACGCTCGCACTTGAGCTCCCCAGGCGAATGAAGTGCACTAACTCAGATGGACCGTGAAAATAGAAAAAAAATCCGAACTTGTCAGCCAGAAAAACCAGATTCTCATAAAGCGTGCGATCCCCCAGAAAAATGGATGGCAGCAAATCGCTGAAATCGCCGAAAAACTTTGCTTCAAGCTTCCCTTGCGAAACAATCCCTCTGACCGCGTTCGAGAGAGATTCGTTTTTCAGATAACCGCCTTCAATTCTGCGCTCCAACGCATAGAGATTGTCTTTGTATATGAGATCAAATCTGGAACCGCCCGTCTGCTCCGCCGCCAATAGTCCTCCTTTGAAAAGGGGGCGATCCTGCCACTTCACTGATAGTCGGGTGGGCAACTGTGCTAGTTTAAAATCAGCAGCTTCTTTTCTGGATAAAGCAAGAGAGACCATCAAAGTGTCACTCTTGTCTAACTCTGAACACCACTCAGCGCGAGACATCCTATTTTCAAACGGCAGGTCCCCACCACCACTGAAATCAAATTTGAAGCTCCCGCGTTTTTTCTCAAGTAGTGACATATGCTGCCTCCTTTGAAAATCCCCGTTCAGAGCCCGGAAGTTTTCCGTCGATTAGCAACGTGACATCACCCATTTCACTTGCCTTTTCTATGAGCATCCAGATGTCGTTCGCATGCGCTCGAACCAATCTTGCTCTTTTCACGTCGTGGAAATAGGTCATGATGTTCAGAACTCCCTGAAACCGAATTTCACCCAGGTTCTCGATTACTTTTAATGAATCCGCTAGGTATCCGGGCATGACCAGGTGCCTGACAAGGACTCCACGAAGAAGCTCCCCCTGATCGCTCCAAATCGGCGGATGCGTCTCCATCATGATCTCAATTGCGCGGAGCGCGACTTCGCCATATCTGGCAGGCAAGTGAGAGTTCCTTGCTGCCTCCTCATCCCATACTTTGAAATCTGGAACGAAAACAGAGGCAAACGCCGCCATTCGCCTAACCAACTTCTCAGTCTCAAATCCGCTGATCTTGAGTATGAGCGGGAGCTCCCCCTGGCTCGTTCCTAGCTGTGACTGCGCCGCGATCCTAAGCCTGTGTAAGACTGGCTCTAACCACCTCCACAAATGAGATGGGGAAATAAAATTCCAATTTCCGGCCCCGGCCGAGCGCAAGTCCTCGAGTACGCCGTAGAGCTCATCTTCAGTCATATTCAACCCCTGATTCAAGACTGAAGTCTCGGGAGTATAACAAAACCCACAACTCAAATGACAACCAGAGAAATTCACCATGCCGGCTTTGCGATTGCCAATGACAAGGTTTTCTTCCCCACGATGAATCCCATAACGATACACTCTAATCCCCGGAGTCACACTCGCCGCCTTTCTCCTGGACAAGCGCCTGAAAGAGATCTTCCCAGAGATCCGTGACCACAATATCGCCATCATTTTTTATGAAAATTCGAGTAACTATTTGGTTTTCTTTTTCTTCCATTTAAGCACCCATACCCTCTGCATGCGCAGTTTCGGATTCACTCTCCTGGTTGAAAAATTCGGGTTTACGTTCTTTCTTGGACAAAATACCCAGAGACTTCTCAAAAGGATCGGTGAGCGTGTCACAGTCCGCTCCTGCCGCTCCTCGAACTTCCACTGCGATTTCTCCGTCTGAGTCGATTTTAAATACAATGCTTTTCATATTCTAACCCCATTGCTTGACAGTGATCTCAATTTCACCGTTCTCATTTTCAACTTTGTTGCCTTCGTATTCCACGGTGTATCCAAGTTGGTCAGCCACACTCCGAATCATTTGGTGGGCATATTCTCGCTTAAGACTCTTTGAAAACTCTTCTTGGTTGATTCCTGAGACTTTGGGTAAAAGCTCCCAATCTCCCACAAGCTCATAGCAACCCTCATGATTTTCCTTAAACCCAATATCATAGTGGGTCGAAGTGAGAATTTTGAAATCTGCCTCCTGCGTGCTGCCGAAGTACCCCCTTACCTCTACGCCCGCGCTGTTTACTCCTTCAACGATTTCATGCCCAAGATTCTTCAGAGCTTTTTTGAGGATTTCTCGGTCCTTGATCTTTGTTTTAACTTCTGAAAAATGAGACATTAGCCGATCCTCCTTGGGTAAAGTCCGATCTTTGCCACTCTTGTGAGTTCTTTGATTTTTACGCGGGTTTTTCTTTTTGGAAATTTAATGAGGATTTCATATCCTTCTGGACAAAGTCCTAGTGCCGTACTCCTAAATTCATCCAGGCGCCCCTGATCCCGTATCTTTTCTTTTAAGACAAAACAAAGAACGCTTCTTTGATCATGAATATCCGAAAGACGAATTTTGGTAAGCCTAAGCCCGGAACGAAGCCGCTCTTTTTTGAAATCATGACCTCGAATCAGGGCTGCTTCCCCAAGATAGATCTTACACAACTCTAGAAGCGCATGGGGTTGTCCCCAAGAAGAAAGCAATTTCTCCTTCCTGTCATAAAGCGCCCACACTTCATTGGTATTCAGGCTTTCACATCGAAAACCCATGCCACCAAGGATTTCCCGCGCGTTTTCAATTGGAAGAAGCTTCGGATCGGTCTTAAGCACTTCAGCTCCTGCCATGAGACTGATCTTGGTCATGAAGTCATTGATCGCCACGGAAAGCGGTGCTTCCTCGGTAGTTCCTGACGAAAGAGCGAGTTTCAGGCAATTGGGCCAATAATCCGATGGGAAAATCAAACTCTTCATTTTCAATATTCCTCTCGTTCCTCAAAGTCCACGACGCTGCGAACTGAAAAGACTATCCCCGGTTTTCGTGTCAGAACGTCCAAATACTCGCCTGTGGATTGCCTGACAACCACGCCGTCGACCTGTACAATCCCCGGGATACTGGCTTTCAAGTTCTTAAATAGCTCCTGCACAAGAAGAGATCCTTCGAACTTCTTCTTGCTCTTAGATGCCCCCTCCAACAAAAAAACATTCGGGGATAGAAGGTCCGCTAAGCCCTTCTCTATTCTTTCTCGCGTGAGAGTGACCCGGCTGGAATGAGTGATCTTAAGGCCAAACTGCAACTCTAACTTCCTAAAGGGCGAAATTCGCCAGGAATAATCCAGCGGAAGTAGCGATGCGACGATATGTCCCATCTGATCAACCAAGTCCGAAGGAAGTGGTGTGAGACCGGTTTCTTTTCCCATTGAGTCCAAAAAAGACTCCGTCGCAATCACTGCTGTGAGGCTCTTTTTCGTGCTATCCAGATCCAACTCTACGCCACGCACTCTGGAATCTCCTGAAAATAATGCCGAGCGGATCTTTTGGAGATCCAGATCCCGGCTTGTCCCCAGGTGATAAGCCCGAATGCTTGCATGAAACCTGGAAAGCACTTCAAAGTCCTTTTCCCGCGACAAGGGCGCCTGAAGCGGGGCTATCGCTTCGAGAGTCAGGGTTTCTTTGGTTTCTTGCGTATTCACTTGCACCGAGTCGCATTTCAGTTTTTCACATGCGGGAGATTGAAATACTGCCTGTTTAATGATCACTGGGAGACCGCCTGTGAAATCCCCAACGAGGAGATGCCCCGCCGGAAAAGTCAAACTGTGTCTTACTGAATTGTATAGGAACGTAGTTTTGAGTTCCTGGGGATCTCCTAAAATCACCCTCAGGAGCTCCTCATTCGCTTTCTTTAGCTTGAAATTTCCTCCGCTTGGAAGCTCCAGAAGCACCTCATCGGGAACTTCAATGAGTTCACCAGGAAGCAAGATTTCTTCCCACGCATCCCCCATCAGCTTTCCTACTTGGCACCATTCCCGGATATCGACCACATGCCCAACAAAGCTATTCACTCGAATTTCACTATGGGGATGAATTGCGATCGGGTTTTCCCATCTCAATTGCACTTCGAGCTCTCCTTTTGCGAAAGTGCGCGACTGTGTACCTGAGAATCCGAGCAAAATGGAACCTGAACCGCTTAATCCAAAGGTATTGTCTTGAACTCGCAGCTCCCCAAGGTGCCATGTCTTGTTTTCAAACCGGGCCTGTGCTTGGATGATTTTTCCGGCGCTTCCCGCGTCATCACCGTTGTCGGAAGAATACCCTGGAGCGTGCCAAAGGAGCTCCATTTGCTCGATCGGAGCACGCAAATGCATGGTAATTTTCATTTCCGTAAACTGCTCGGAAGAATATGTTTCGGATGATTTAATATCTATTGGAACTATATCAATTGACCGGTTAAAGAGAATGTCCTTTTTCGTGATTCCCGAAAGGGCTTGAAATCTGAATGGGGGATCAACCGTGATTGGGATATTGAGATCCGGCCTAGCACGGAACTGTATCATGAAACTCTGGCCTTGCCCTGATCTCACTTCAAAACCCATGAACGAGGGGAAGAGTGAAAGCATTTGGTTCGCAAGCCTGGCTTGACGTTCTTCAATTTTCCCTAGGCTCCCAATGACTCCAGATAAAATCATTTTTGTGGGATCAAGCGGGGAAAGCCCTCTCCAGCCTTCGACCTTATCCGTCATCACCTGATCAATCATCGCTTGGTAGTTAGCTGCTAGTTTCATAACAAAACCCTCACCATCTCCATCCGACGCGTATCTTTGATTTTGTACTTGATTTTTACCGCTAGAAGCTCAGGGTCAATTTGATCGGGCGTGATTTCCGTCTCTTCGAGCTCAATCCTGGGCTCCCACTCGCTCAGAGTCGCGCTAATCCTGTTTTTTACTTCTTCACGTAGTTTTGGAGAATCTCTCCGAAACATAAGTTCCATGAGATCAGCCCCCGCTGAGCTGACATCGGTATGTCCCGTGAGCTCTCCTTTCTGCATGCTCGCAAGGGCGCGCACGCACCATTTTATGTTTTCCTCAAGTGTGGATCTCTGCAGAACCCCCTTTTGGATGACAAAGTGATTCGAATTACTTCTGGCCATTTTCGTCCTCCTCCGCTGCTATCATGTTAATTTCCAGCCGCAGTTGTCTGGCCTGGCCGGTCGCTGAGAACCGGCCAAAAGTCGTGGCAATCCGTCCTAGGTACCCCTTGAAAGTGAACTCTCCCATTTTAAATAAAGACAATGGAATCGATTTGGTCTCAATACTCACTTTCCCTAAAGAGTGAATAAAGCTCTGCACTTTCTGGACATCCACTGAATCGTCGGCATCTCGGTCAAAAATCAGAACAGTGCTCAAAGTCTTTGAGCCCCCACCATGAAAACTCACCACTGGCAGAGCACTGGCCAAACAAGGCTCGATATTCAGCTCAAAGCTTTGCTCGACATGGAAATCCACCGGAGCCAGACTAAAATCCAATTCGGCCTTAGTGTCGCAGTTAATAATTTTTCCAATTGAATTTTCCATATTCTACACTTTCTGTATGCTCTCATAGGCGAAGCTCAGGTGTTCCACGGCTGGGCTAGTCCCAGCAGTATCCAAAAAAGGTCCCACCCATTTGCAAGGCCATGCCCCTTTCACTTCCCACTTAGCCAACACTTTTCCCTGATTCCCAGAATCGACCAATGTGATGTTCAGAAGTTTCTTTTTTAAAACCGCTGATGAATCACAGACTGCGTGGAACCAAGTGAAGAACTCCTCGGCCGCTCCTCCTGAGCCCCCTACGCCTCGGCTGAAACTGATAATGCCACCGGTAATTCTTCCTCTCACTGGGAGCACTCGGTCCAAGGAAGTGCCATCATTCAAAAACTGCACTTCGATTTCCGATTGAATCCCGTCACAGCTATTGAAAAGCAACGCTCCTGAGTCGACTGGAAGCCCCCTTTTGCCTGAGCTGCTCATGCTGACTTTGAATCCATATGACAAACCGTCTTTATCATTGAGCCCGGATGAACTAAACACTGCTATTCTCCTTCCCTATGATACCCCGAAATTCAGCTTCAACTCTTGAACGCACCTTGAAAGCTTGAACCTGCAATTGATTTCAATTCCATCGGAGTCTCTGCCCTTGAGGCGTGATGCCCTTACGTCAAAAGGCGATTTTGTAAATGGATCAAAAATATTTCTGTGCTCTTCCAAAAAACTGTGAATTCGATATTCAATATCTGTCACGATATCCACCGCAAGCGGCTCAAGCACATAGCCTTCAGCGATCGATTGAACCGCTTCACTGAGTGCCCTGAGCGTTCTACGTACAGGGATCAGCGCGAACTCCGTTTCAGGAGCCCGAGTCAAGGTATGTCCTCCCCAGACTCTTACTTTCTCGCCGAGCCCAGGCGCAAACACTACCGAGTTGAGCCTTGTTGCCAGTAGCTCCATTTGCCAGGACGGAGTCAGCCTCATCCTCGGTTTGAGCTGGGACTGACATACTTTCAGTGTAGGCAATTCGGCGATCCCGTTCTCTTCGTCCGCACACTGATAGAGTCCCGCAACCGCTGGCAAAACAGAAATCTCAGCTGGGGGCAGACCCTCCTTCCCAGAATCTATGACCTCTGGATAATATGCCGCCGCATCGGGACAAGTGAGAGATTTGGCCCAGCTCACAGCTTCATGCGGATCCAGCCGTTTTGGAGGCTCTACCAAGGCGAAAAATGACTCTGTCTCCCTGGTAGCCGCAAAAAGGCACTCGTGAAATCGCTTGCTTTCCTCAAGATTCAGCATGTCCCTGGCTTGCGGCACTGCTACCAGATCTGCAAACTCAACCGATTTCTTGATGAGCGAAAGTCCGCTTCCCCTTTTGAAACCCCGTTGTGTTCCGATCATTTCATCCAGAATACTGCCGGACTTTTTTATCGGTGATACGGCAAATTGCGCTAACTTGCCCCCTTCTTCAAAAAAAGAGCGGGTCCGAAGCATCCAATAGCGATCTTGAGCCGACTGCAGGCCCGAGCAAAACTGCTCCAAACTTTCGACCGAGTTGCATTGAAGCTCCATCGGATCAGATACACTTTCTAAATACATTAGAAAGAGAGGCACTCCTGTTCGATTCCGCAAAAGCCCCACACGAGAATCGCCCCTTCTCCCCTGTGCTTCGCTGAATCTGATCCGATAAAGCTCTTCTGCATGCATAATTATGCCATTTCTAGGTCCGAAACGCTTAGTACGACAGTTTCAAGCAGGATATCGTTTCCGCCACGATCCTTGGACAAACTGGGCGCCTTCCATATTTTAGGCCAAGCTTTGTCGAAGTTGAATCTTGCAACTTCCTTCTGTTGATCATCTTGCAGAATGACTGATCCTGTCTTGCGTTCTTGTTTGCCTTCTTTGACAGCCTTCATCCAGTTGTAGAGCTCCTTGTCTTTCTTGAATCGCCTCGTGAGCACGATGTCGTGTGCATTGCATCGCCCCGGACGATTCGTCATTTGATTCTTGTCGGTCTGAAAAGGAATGTCTTCCATTTCCAGGCCCATCCCCGAGACACTCTCGTAGGTCTCCCAGGTTCCACCCTGGAGGGAGACCTTAAAACTGGATACGCTTAAATACTCTTCCTTACTATCGCTTGCCATTCTCTATACTCCTTCTTTTGTTTGTGTTTGCATTACTCAATTCTCAAGCCTTTATTGACTTGAATCCGAGTCCTCTAGTTTCTGTTGAATATTAATTTGTACGAATTCTGCTGGCTTTACTGGGGCAATCCCAATCTCAATCGTGACAAGGCCTCGATCAATATTTTCAACAGGATTCGTATCCGAATTACATCTTACGTAAAACGCTTCTTCAGGGGTTTTCCCCATGAGAGCGTTGCCGGCCCAAAGAGTCTTGAGATAGCTCTTGATGTTTCTTTCAATGTTTCCCCACAGGGTCTCATTGTTTGGCTCAAAAACTACCCACTCTGTCCCTTTGGTGACGCTTTGTCTGACCACTTGAAAAAGCCTGCGTACGTTGAGATACTTCCACTCTGGATCCGTACTGAGAGTGCGAGCACCGTAGATTCGGATACCCATGTCATCCAGATCCCGAATGACGTTGACTCCACGCGGATTCATCAACGCTTGTTCATTTCTGGTCAGGCTGTATTTAAGACCTACTGCGCCTCTCAGGACCTCGTTTGCTGGGGCCTTATGCACACCCCGTTGACTATCGACTCTTGCGATGGTCCCCATCACATGCCCTGAAGGAGGTGCATAAACTAGTTTTTTTACGGATTCGTCATATACCGAAATCCAAGGCCAATAGAGAGCGGCCTCTGCTGAATCCCCGATTCTTGGGAATTCATGCAGCTGTACTTCTCCCAGGTCGTCCACTCCATCTAAGATCGCGATCCTGTCACCACACTCAAGCGCATGGTCTGACAAAAGTTGATGAATCAATGGAGAAGTAAATCCTGGTGCCGACAAAAGAGAGATGTCTTCAATTTCCTTAAAAGCCTCAAGCCCTGTTCTGCGACTGGGGCCTTTATCTACTCCTTTGATCGCTGCAGCCATCTCTTCTTCCGTCTGATTCGCTTTCTTTGCTCCCATATTATAGACATAACAACGTGATCCCCCATTTAGAAAAAAGCCATAGACGGCATGAGCTAAATGTCCTGCCTCCGCTGGGCCTCCAAACAGCTTTTGAAACTGTCCCCAACTTGTAACGAGGATAGCCTTGCCTTCAGGACCTTGGGAGCACTGACCGATAAACGCTCCCGTGGACGATCCGGCAGATTCGATTGGTTTATTACCGCTAGACACGATATCCGAGTATACACCCGGGGCTTCATAGGTACTTCTCATGACATTTCTTCTCCTTTTTCAATCATCTCAATCACTCTTTGTTTCACTCGTCTCTCTGACCTGATTGGATCACCGCTGTGATACAGTCCTTTGTAGTCAAAGAGCACTTCGTAACCATTTTTGTCGGCGCTCATTCCCGCTTTTTTCATCCCGATTTCCGCTCTGGATGAGCTCATCCTTGTGAAGAGTTCCGGAACAGCGCGAAACCCCTCTGGAACGAACGCCTCAATAGATCTTTTATTAAAAAACTCCGAGCTCAGCCTGTCAATGTAACGAAAGCTATCTTTGATTTCTAATCCGGAGATCTTCAGAGAAAATGAAACCGTGATCCTTGAGGGTGATCTAAAGAGCATCAACTCCTCGCCTGAGCTGAGAGCCGTAAACGTACCCTCATGTTCAGATGAAATCTCATATCCGATGAGCTGAAGCCCAACTCCTGGCTTTTGAACTTGCCCCGGCACACAGAGCGAGATCTCTGCGTCTTTTTTCCCAAGACTAAACCATGAGCGATCTTTATCCTCGCATGCTTCCTGAAGCAGGTTTTTTATTTTCTCACTTAAGCTGTAGAAGAACTCTGTTTTCATCATCCTGCACGGGACATAAGCAATTCGCGGACCACTATCCAGCCCCGTTTAAATCGACATAAGCATTCGAATTCGCATAAAAACCTACAAGCGTCAGGACCATTGTTGGCAAATGCCTACAACATTTCGGCCCTGGTCCATTCTAGCAACTACCCGGCTTGGTATGGTGTTTGCTCTAGTGCAGACCGTGATGAGCCAAGCAATTAAAAAACCAGATCTATTTAAAGCTGAGCTCACCCGATTGATTCGGGCGAGATATCCGTTGATCTATCTTCATACTTATGAGGAAGCCCGTGGGATCTCCCTGATCCAAGAAATCTGCACTGGACGGCAAGCATCTTTGTATGTCTGGTCCAGGACTGAAGGGATCATGCGCGATGGTACCGTGGTAGCGGGACTCCTCGATCCAATAGCGCCTTTAAAGTGGTATGAGGAATTCAGCGAGAAATCCGTATTGATCCTGAAAGACTACCATCACTACTTAAAAGACCCACTGATCATTCGGAAACTCCGGGATTTATCGCAGTCCTTAAAATCCACACAGAAAACCGTTATATTGATCTCACCCATACAACAGATCCCAGCAGATTTGCAAAAAGACGTGACGTTGACTGAGCTTCCGCTCCCATCCCGGGATGAAATTCAGGGTCTGGTTTCAAGAATTCTGAATGAGTCCAAAGCCAATCTAGCTCTGATCCCATCAGGTAAAAATCCTGAAGCACCGGAGATCCAGGCTGAGCAGGATCTGCAAGGACTCGTGGATGCCGCCTGCGGACTCACCCAGGAAGAAATCGAAAACGTCCTTGCAAAGAGTCTTGTTTCATCAGGAAAAATTGAAAAACACCGAGTTCTGGAAGAAAAACGCCAGATCGTAAAGAAATCTGGGGTGCTCGAATTCATTGACCAGAAAAATGTGTCTTCTTCTAATATAGGAGGATTACACAATCTGAAACATTGGCTCAAAGTGAGGCGCCTGGGTTTTACCCAAGAGGCAAGAAACATTCACCTTCCTTCCCCAAAAGGGGTGCTGCTCGTCGGAATCCCAGGATGCGGCAAGAGCCTTACCGCTCTTACGGTAAGCCAAGAGTGGGCGCTCCCTTTGATTCGGCTAGATCTTGGACGCGTGTACAGCGGGCTTGTGGGATCGAGTGAAAATAATATTCGGGAGGCAATCAAAACCACTGAAGCCGTATCGCCTTGCATTTTGTGGATTGATGAAATTGAAAAAGGCCTCTCTGGCAGCCAATCGGGAGGTTCCAGCGATGGTGGAACCAGTACACGCGTATTTGGGACAGTCCTTACCTGGATGCAGGAGAAAACATCCCCAGTTTTTGTGATCGCCACAGCTAATGACATATCCCAGCTCCCGCCGGAGTTTCTTAGAAAGGGCCGCTTTGATGAGATCTTTTTTGTGGATCTTCCCTCCCAGCCAGAGCGGGCCGAGATATTTCAAATTCAATTGGACCGTTTCGGCTGGAATGACTCCTCTTTAGATCTTGAACAACTCTCCAAAGAGTCAGAAGGCTTTAGCGGCGCGGAAATCGAACAAGCCATCGTCTCCGCAAGATTTGATGTTTTCAGTGAAAGAGCTGGTGGAATGGCAACGGAAAACATCCTTTCATCGTTGAAGCAGACCGTGCCCCTCAGCAGAACCATGGGAGATCGAATCGACACTTTGAGACGTTGGGCCGCACATCGCGCCAGGAGGGCTTCCTCACTCCCCCCTTCCAACAGTTCAGATTCAGTCGGCACCCCATCCTTCGTTTCTAGAGCGATGTCGCTTGAAAGGAATAGTGAATGAACTCGTCATTAAGCAATTCTCGAAGCAATTCCCGCCCTCACTTCTTCACTGGTCAGCCCATTGATTACCGCGATTTCAATAGACTCTCGACTCGCACTGATGAATTGGTTTCACAGGTTTTGAGCCAACTCTATCCAGAAGGTGGAATTGTAAACGCGCCTCAAGGAAATGGGGAGCCGTTTGAAATTAAAATCTACGAAAATAGCCACGACGGGAACCAGAAACTCATGATTGAGCTGGGGTCGGGTTTTGGCATTCTTCCTAATGGACAAATACTATGCCTGCAAGAAAGCAAGCTCTTGGATCTTGCACCTTACACGATCGACAAAAAATCGAAAGTTCTAATTGCCTACGCAAGAAACGTCGTCCGTGCAGACCAACATTATGTAGATCCAGACGACAATACTCTCACGGGATATAAAACTGAATCCTTTGAGCCTGAGATTTTTTTCTCGACGGAGGCTCCCCGCCAAGATCCTCTCATCGCGCTTGAGCTCTTTAGAATTAGATTTTCTGAAACAGCCAGCCGTCTGAGGCTAATGACCTCCGAAGAAGACTGGCAGTCAGATGCTGACCTGGCCTCATTGCTAGAAGCCGCCCCCGGTGTGGCGTTAGTTGATCTGCGTTTCAGAAAGCTGCTTTGTCCCACTCTGGCGGATCCTAATGGCACGAGCAGAACCCTGCAATTGAGAAAGTCGCTAACTGCGATGAAACGCTCCCTATCTAAACTTTCACGGATCTATCTAGTTCCAGATCTTTTTAACACCGAGTTATATATCAGCAGCTTACAAGCTGAAATCCTCTCTCAGCCATATCAGCCTATGAAGGCTTCCTTTTTGACTTCAGAAGTCGCTGAAAAACTCAGTATGTATCTTGAAAACCTCACAATCAAGACAGGAGCATCACGAAGCGACTTCAGCAGGGACTTGGCGATGCAAGCGATCCAGGTCATTGAACCTGCCCGCACAAATTCCGTTCGCTCGATGAGCCCGAACTTCGATGCGCTCTTACAGGCAGATGCAAAACTTCAGGAAATGGTGAAGTATTCAGAATCTAATTTCAGCCTCACTGGGACGGTCCGGGAGGCATTATCGGTCTTGCGTGACCAACCCATTGACCTGCACGATAAAATCAGTGTGGCTGGCAGAGTTTTTGAAAAAGTAGATCAAGTCGATTTGACTCAAAAGAAGCGATGGCACTCAGTCCCTGCGGACCATGATCTTAGGACCGTTTCAGCGGCTTTCAAGGAAAGCAAAGAGGGTATGGATCTGACTTTAAGCGGTGCTTTTATAAGAAATGGGCATTTCGTATCGCTCTTTGAAGTAAAATATGCAAATCGACCTCTGCTTTTATTTTTAAATCAATACATCCGACGAGCAGGTACCGCAGTTCAGTACGAGCTAAACGGAAAAAAACTTGATTCTGGCAAGAGCTCCGATCTCTCCATTGAAAACTGTTGGATCAACGAGGGACTTGTCATTCCAGCAGACTTTTTAGTGACGGGCGAAAATCAGCTTTCCATCCAATTAGAGAAAAACGACTTGGATTTTGGTTTTTTTGGTCTCGCCGCATATCAACCAGCAATCTCGGAGGTGATCGAATGGACCTGACGTACTTAGCGACAGCTCATATTCGTGCGGGTCTGTCTTTTATGAAGACTCTCCTCGGGCCCCTTGACTCAGTTGATTCCATCTGCTTCCGTGGTCACCCGCTTCTCAAGAACTGGAGCAACTGCCCTGAATGCAAACTACTTAACCGCGAAGATGAACTTAAGAAAATGCGAAGAGCCTCCGCTTTGAAGCCCCCTCAGATCGGACTCTACTGCCTCTCTGGTTCCAACCTGGGACAAGTCTTCTTCATTTCTTCGGAAAGAACCACAATCGGCGTCCACGTAGGCGCTGATATTGTCTTAACTCCCGAGAGTCTCAACACGAGCGCAAATTACCAAATACTCTTCGATGGCACAACTCGGGGGAAAACCCGGCTCACAAGCAGTGAGACGCACTATTTTAAACTCAATGGTCAAATCCAGCAGTCGTCGACGCTCTTGGATTTTGATGAGCTTGAGATTTTGGATAATCGCTTTTTAGTCCTAGATTTCCGAACCACGAAAGGAGGGTCGGCAAATGATCGTTGACCAGGCAAGAAACGTCGCTGTGTGGTTTGGGGAAAGGTGGTCCTATCGAATCGAGATCTCCGTTCTGCGTTTCAAACAGGTCTTGGACCTAGAGGAAAAGCTCTTCAAGGAAAAACGGGCCGAATCGGTAAAATCCACAGAAAACATTCAAACCAAGCGCGAGCCTCATGGTTGGTTGATTTGCGAAAGTAAGAGCCATGCGATCCCTCTTTATGCTGGAATCAACTTGATTGAAGGAATTGAGCTCAGACTTACAGGCAGCGCTCTTCTTTTTAAGAACAGAACCATTGGCAGCAATGATCAAATCCAGCTAGGGGAACAAAATTTCTTTGTCAAACTCTTGCCTCCCCACTATCGCTCTGAAGGAAGTGGTTTATGAAATCGGCTATTCTCGTATTCTTCTTAATGATTCAGTTGTCTCAGATCGCCTACGGAGACTCTGAGAGACAGGTAGATACTGGCCCAGAACTCAAAATTACAAGTGTCAAGCCAAGTCACCAGGGTATTAATATCGAGGGGATATTTAAGTCTGCTCCCGCTGGAAAGCTTCTTTACCAGATCACGGACGCATCTAACGAACCCAGATCCGTATCGGTCAATCCTCTTCCCATTCATCTCTTGCTTCTAGTGGATAACTCATCACTTTGTGATACTTACAAAATCGACAAATATCTCAATTCACTCTTGTTAGCATTACCCAGTGCCCTAAATCCTGAAAGTCTGATCAGCGTTGTGAGTTTTGCTCAGGACTCCAAAGACACTTTGGCGAAATCTGTATCGCCGGGGAACCTAGGAGACACTCAAATCACTTGTCGAGGGAACTCACTCTCTACATCTTTTGAGAGCGCTCTCAACCAGGTTTTCTCCCAGGAGGACAAATCTAATCTTCCAACGGAAGCATGGGTCTATAGCTCCGGAAACGTTGCCCTGTCTTCAAAAGCTGTCCATGAGATTCAAGAGCGTGGCGTTTCAATCCGACTTGTCCTTTATGTGCCCATGGTTCTGGCCGAAGTACAACCACTGCTCAATCTCAACTCCCAGGTTCTCGGCGATAAATTTACTTATTCAGCCTTGAATACGCTTGAAGGGACACAAGATGGAGGAAAAGTCGCTCTCAGATTTCCGACTCTGAGGTTTTCCGCGCAGTTTGCGCCCTCTCTGATGTCTTTGGGCGCAAACTCCGGATTCAAACTGGAGGCCCTGAAAGCGGGCAAGGACGGCGAGGTCATCGCTCAAGCGACCTTCCATGCCTTGCTCCCAAAACCCTGGTTCAGTGGTTTCGTGGAAATCCTGAAAGGGCCTGTATTTAAATTTCTAGTTGCCGCATTGTTCGTTTTTCTCCTGGTTTGCCTTGTCTACAGCTATATGCCCAGAAAGTGCCAGAATTGCGAAAGGACTCTTAGGTTTTCGGATCAGCATTGTCTGTTTTGCCATGATAAAAGCTTTCCATCCCTCGTTGTAGGTTCCGCAACCATTCCGCTGCCCAACGGCACTTCCACGCTGTACAAAACCAGGTATGGGGTTGGTATCCAGGGTCGGAAAAGCCGCGCTTTATTCAAAATCGAGAGACGGCACTCGCAAGCTTTGGGCGGTTCTGGACTGGCGGACCACTCACAGGATTCATTTGCCATCATCCCCAGCAACAACTCTCAATTCAGCACAAATCTCTTCTTAAACGGAAGAGCATTACAAAGTTCAAAATTTTTGGCCGATGGCGACACGGTTCAAATCGGACAGATATCAATCGCTTTTTTACCTGGAGGTAATATATGAGAAAGCAAAGCACCCTAGCCCCCGTTTCCGCTCTTTTTATGATCTTTTTTTCGGCATGCGCCGGACTCAGCAAGACTGCTGAGCTCAACCAAAACATGGACGGGCCAGCCCCGCTCACTCGAAAAATCAAACTAGCGAGCCCAAGCAAAATTGGAATCAAGCAGAAAATTAAAGAGATCTGCGACGAAAGAGTTCAAGCCGAATACAACGTTCAAATCCAATATCTAGCCTATAACCGTTTCGTCACGTTAAAATCGGAATGCCTGAACCTGGACAAAGAGATCATCTGCCCGCAGCGTCGCTCGGTATTCCTTACCAGGAACAAGGATCTTCACTAATTGTCGTTGATTTTTTCTCTCAGAAACCCTGTATAGCTTTGCTGTCATCTGATCTGAGTCAGAAGAAGTTAAAAGGGTGATCCCTACATCCGTACGTTCTCCTTTAATTGCATACCAGTCTGTTTGATCCCCTCCAAGATAGTTCACGGAGTCTTTAACTGGAACGTTGGGGAGGAGCGGATTAGCACCCTGAATGACTTGATCCGGTCCCGAGTT
>Ga0207021_1119_pt1 | contig 18799 bp, 24 predicted proteins | sample Alteio_BWMinCont_49_FD_153496 | JGI IMG/M metagenome (GOLD analysis project Ga0207021, IMG submission 153496) | Enriched cells from forest soil in Barre Woods Harvard Forest LTER site, Petersham, Massachusetts, United States -... | ecosystem: Environmental > Terrestrial > Soil > Temperate forest >... | reverse complement strand
GAGTAGAGGGACAAATTGAAGTCGGTAAGGGAGTTTTAAGGGGGATCATTTCTTACCTCGCGAAACATTTCAAGATTGAAGAGCGTGAGATGTCGACTGTGCGAAATGGCTAACCTCCAATAAAGATGGGCGGCTGCGTTCGTGAGCTGCGCCACCCCATTGGTCCAAAAGGCACGAAGGGACGACGGCAAGGTTCGCCATCCACCGTATTTTCGTAAATGGATTGCGGCCCACATCTCGATTCATGACGATCTTGTCTTCCTGCATCGATTGGTTCGACTTGCATCATGAGTTCATCCTGCGGTTCTCGAACCGCCGCGCAATCATGGAGCGATTGATTAATTGCCAGGGGATTCGTATGCGATAGTCGCATGCCCCGCCTTGTCCTCCTGGAGGCCGTAGCGATTCACAATTGCCAATATTGTTGGAGGCCCGGTCCCCGCGTTTCGTGAATTTGAATCTGTGGGAGACTTGAATTCGAGAAGAATAGACGCGCAGAGATGTTGCGTGAATACGCATTACTACGTGTTTTTCGTATCGGAATCTACGCGATGTGCCGGGTCCATGCACTGTCGGACCAGCAACGCAAGGTGCTGCGCGATCCCGGCCTGTGTCCGCACAGCCGCGCTGGGCCACATCTACAGGTCTTCATGTGCATAACCTGTTTCGGGCCTCTTATTTCGTACGGAACGGAGGGTAACTACATGGCATATTACGAGGTGCTCCTGTTCCTCTTCTGTTTTACCCGCGATCCTCGATATAAACCGTAATCCTCGCCCGCAAGATCGCCGCCGTGGCCAGCGTGGCTTATTCGAGCCGCTCATAGCCCGGGTCTCCCACGGGAATCAGGCGCGGAGGCTCGCCGTTCCACCACACCATGATTCGGCCGAACAGCGTCTCGTCGGTGGCCAGGCGATGGATGGCGTCCGCGATTTCGTCCGGTGAGATCAGAGTCGCGGGCACGCCGCGCTCTTTGCGTTGCTCCGGTGTGAGGCTTTCCCAATATTCCTTCGGCCCAGGCGACGCGATCCAGTTCGGAACCAGGCAATTCACGCGGATTTTGTCCTGATCGCGCAGAACACCGAGCGTGGTGGTGAGCCGCATCATGGCCATCTTGGCGGCGTCGTAACTGGGCCAACTCGAATGCTTGCGGCCGTGGCCCAAGGCCGAGGTCGACCCGATGTTGACGATCGCGCCTCCGCCGCGCCGGCGCATGATCTCGATCGCAGCCAGGGTCGCGCGCATGGGGCCGAGCACTTCGAGCTCCATGCATTCGATCCATCCGGTGAGCCGGCCGAGCCCGTCCGGGCTGGAAGCGTTGTTGACCAGAACGTCGACTCCACCAAATGTCGATTGGGCAAACGCGAAGAGCGCGTTGACGTCGCTTTCCTTTCCGACATCGGCCCGGCAAAATGCCGCGCGTCCTCCACTCGATTCGATCAGCGCGACCGTCTGGCGTCCTCCGGCCTCGTTCACGTCGTTTACGACTACCAGTGCGCCTTCGCGAGCGAAACGATGCGCCGTGGCGCGGCCCGTGCCTCCGCCGCCCGCGCCGGTGACGATCGTCACTTTATCTTTCAGCTTCATGGAGCGTGGCCTCTATCATCCAATCGAGTTTTCTTGCGAACACATGGCCGTCGTCGAAATTGGTGACGTGGAAACGAATGTGGCCCCCTTCAACCGTCATTCACTGCTCGCACATCCTGGTCGGAGCTCTTCGGCCAACTCCACTGCGGTGCGTCCATTTGGGGCTCCGCCGCAAACACGCCAATCCTGCTGCTTTTTCGAGCAGATAGCGGAGGCCGGCGCGCATCAAGTCATGGTCATCAGCCAGCAGTATTTGCAGCATATTGCTCCTTATGTGTTGGCAAGGAAACGAATACTCGTGTTCCACTCGGATCGGAACTGATTTTGAATATGCCATGAAGTTGTCGAACACGTTCCCGCATTCCGGCGATTCCCACACCTAATGATGCGGCGCCTTCTGCTCGTTCAAGCTCTTCAATGCTCATGCCACAGCCGTTATCTTCGATTTCCAGAGCTGTGCCGTTGGCATTGTTGGATAACCTGATCTTTAATGCCGTACCGCCGGAGTGACGCAGCACATTGGAAACGCTTTCCTGCACAATACGAAACAAAGTTCTTTCTGCGTCTGGAGAGATCCCTACGATTTCGGCTGGAGCATCGAAGTCAACGCTGAGGCTGGTTCGCTTTTGCAATCCGTCCAGATACCAATGCAATGCAGGTATAAGGCCCAGACCATCCAAGATTGGGGGATGGAGCACGTAAGAGACTGCGCGTACTTCATCGAGCGCCTGCCGGCTCGCCACGTGTGAATCCTGCAGTAACTGCCGCAATCGTTCGTGACCCGGAGGAAAATCGGCGAGAACCTGCCCAACGCTCAGCGCTATTCCCGACAATTGCTGGCCGGTTCCGTCGTGCAGATCGCGGGCGATACGACGTCGTTCTTCATCCTGAGTCTGGAGCAATCGTCCCGTCATGTCACGCAACGATTCTTCTGCACGTCTTCGCCGATAGCGCTGAATAAGGAGACCGGCAATCAAGAGGGACTGCGCGACAACGAGCAAGGCAATGCCTACGATACGCCACCGATATTGCTCCCACGTCGTCGGAACCCTGTAAAGGACTACTCTGTCCGGTGGAAGGTCACTCTCAGAGAATCCCCATCTCTTGAGTTGCCGCCAGTCGAAGATGTACATGCCTGATCCAGACGAGTTCAGCAGCACTTCGGATGGTTTCTTGCCCTGGATGATCTGCGTGGCCGCATCTGCGGCACGCTCTCCGGTCTTTGCCCAACTTACCACGTAACCGCCGACAGTGCCCACTCCGACGAGAGTATCTGAGTCCGCGTAAACGGGAGCCGCAGAAGCATCTGCCAATCGCGCGATTACGTCCCGCGGAACATAGCTGTTCCCTTGCGGATCGCGGAAGTAGCCGGTTGGCAAAACAATGACATCGCGAGGGAGGCGAGAAAGCATCGCACACAGCTCCGGTATTGATGCATTGTCGATAAGTTCGACGTTCAGATCTCGTTCTCCAGCGATCCGATCACGAAATTCCTCCGCGTCAACACGCTCACCTCGCGAAGCTCCGCTAATGACCAAGACTTTTCGTGCCTTAGGTTGCAGTCGTCGGGCCACATCAATTGTTTTGCGAGGATCGATGTTGAATGGAACATGAACCACGTTACCGCCATAGGCACTATTCACGACGACTTCCGGGAGGCCGTTGTCCACCTGAACGACTGGCACTCCAGGAAGAATGACTGTCGGTATGGTTCCGAAGAATACGACCACATCGATCTTTCGGTTGGCATATCGTGAGCGTAATTCGCCGATCCTGGCTGCTGTAAATTCCGGGAATCGCATCGCGTCGAGTTGCTCGCGGTAGAACTCCACTCCCGGACCGAGCGCCGCGTGAAGGCTTTGTATCAGGCTCTGTTCGAGCGTATTAAATGCGGGTAGGGCGCCATCGGGGTGGAAGACGAGGAGCACGCGTTTCGGACTAGGCTGCTCGGCAGCCCGCACCGGACAAACAAACAAAGCGGCAAGCAGCAGCGTCATCGCAGCCAGTTGCCTCAGATTGAGCCGAAGACGCACAATATGCCTCTCGACAACATCAGGTACGGCTTAGTCGGTTATTTTATGTTGCTCCGTATTGAGCCACAACGGTCGTCCGGCAGCAGGCATGTCATCATGCACTTCGTATTGATGCTAGGGGGTAGACTCAGTCCCGCTGCGAAATCGTGCGAAGCTGGTATGTAGCACGATCTGGCTGTACCCCGACAGCACCTTAAGAGCGGATTCCGAATGGCGAACAAGTGCAAAGATCGCCGAGTTTCCTGGGCGCAAGAGAGCGGCCGCATTGCGCATAAATTCCCGATCGAGCGACACTTTTCTAAGCCAACTTCTCCCCTCGGAATTGATGACGCTGGCTTGGTAGGCGGTTTCAGCTGTGCTATCTGGCGGTGTATGAGGCAGCGGAATAATCGCATTTAGAATTGCTGTCCACTGGACTACATCTTCCAAACCCGCGGCAGGGTCCAGCAGCTGACTGTGGTGAAGCCTTAATCTGTTGTCGTTTTCTACTTCAACGGCAATGGCGGTTCGCAGATCAGTACTCCAATCGAATTTCAGCCGCTGCAATTGAGGGAGAACCTCCACTGCTCGAAACTTATCGCCAAACCCAAGCATTACCAGTTCTTCCACGGCCCAGCCTCTTATCTGATGGGAATCGTGTGTACTTACCGCTTATCTCTTCCAATGGCTGTCCAGGCCCGAGAACAATGACGTCCTAAGTTATGAAATCAATGTGCTCCCGTCTACACGGACTTCTACCTGTTTCGGCGCGGAAAATTACGCGCTCGAAACAGGGGCTAAAGCCGCTGTCTGAAATGCTTGCAACCAATCCATACGGAGCATACCTCGTGTGCTACGTGAATCGTTAAGGGCACACACCGCGTAGATTCCGGCTCAAAAACGCGTAGTTCTGCGTATTTCACTCTGCTCCTGCCGAGCCTATTCTTCACGCATCAATCCACGAAGGTTCACCTTCGGGAACCGACGGCACAGGCCTCTTAATTCTCCCTAGCTGTGAGATGAGTCCGCTCTTCGAGAGTGGGGTAACCGTGGATCCGCAGCTTTGAACTGCGATCCACACTGATAACCAGTCGCATACAAGATCAGGAGGAAGCGTGACAAAGACGAGCCGTATCTTCTGCTTTATCGGTTTGTGGATGCTGGTGCCTGCATTAGCTCTCCACGCGCAGACGAAACCCAACATTGTCGTCATCATGGGAGACGATATCGGCTGGTATAACATCGGTGCCTACCACCAGGGGATGATGGCCGGGCGGACACCGCACCTGTACCAGCTCGCCGCAGAAGGCATGCGATTCACCGATTACTATGCCGAGGCCAGCTGCACGGCGGGGCGGGCAAACTTCATTACGGGTGAGCTGCCTATACGTTCCGGAATGACCACGGTCGGCCAGGCGGGTTCTACTACGGGCTTACCTGCCCAGGCGGTGACTATTGCCACCGTTCTCAAAGGCATGGGCTATGAAACCGGGCAGTTCGGCAAGAACCATCTTGGCGATCTCAACCAGTTTCTGCCTTGTGTGCACGGCTTTGACGAATACTTCGGATACCTTTATCACCTCGATGCGATGGAGGATCCGTGGCACCGTGGCTACCCGCCGGCCCTGAGGGACACGGTAGGCCCGCGCAATATGGTGCACTGCTGGGCAACCGACACGGATGATCCGACGACACAACCGCGCTGGGGCAAGATTGGCAAACAAAAAATCCAGGATGAGGGCCCTCTGCCTCCCGACCCGGTCGAGGGCGTGAAGTACAACATGGGATCGGTGGACGAGGCGATTCTCGGATTTGCCACGGATTTCATGACGAAAGCGAAGAACGATGGCAAGCCCTTCTTCGTATGGGTGAACCCTACCCGCATGCACGTCGAGACGCACCTTTCGCCCAAGTACGAGGCGATGCGCACGCCGGAGAATGGCTGGACAGAAGAAGAAGCCGGAATGGCGCAACTCGATGATGTTGTCGGCGGGGTGATGCAGAAGCTGAAGGATCTTGGCGTGGACGACAACACAATCGTAGTTTTCACCACGGATAATGGGGCCGAGAACTTCACCTGGCCCGATGGCGGGCAGACTCCATTTGCCGGCGGAAAGGGAACGGCACTGGAGGGTGGCTTTCGGAGTCCGGCTATGGTGCGCTGGCCGGGACACGTTCCCGCAGGGAAAGTTGAGAACGGCATCTTTTCCGGCCTCGACTGGTTCCCGACGCTGGTTGCGGCTGCCGGCGATCCAAATATCGCTGCAGAGTTAAAGCAAGGCAAGCAAATCGGCGGACAGAACTATAAGGTCTACCTGGATGGCTATAACCAGATGGACGTGATAACCGGCAAGGGCCCGTCGGCGCGACATGAAATCTTCTACTTCACGGAGGGGACCCTAAGCGCCGTGCGGATTGACGACTACAAGTTTCGCCTCACCGAGCAGCCAACGGGATGGTTTGGTGCTACGGTCAAGGTTGATTGGCCTATTATCGTCAATCTGCGCCTTGATCCGTTCGAACGCACCGGCATGTACGACGGCAAAACCAATGGCTCGATCAACTATTACGGCTGGTACGTGAGCGTGTTCTGGCGTGGGGTGTTTTTGCAACAGGAAGTGGCTAAGTATGCTCAGACCTTCATTGACTTTCCTCCGATGCAGAAGGGCGCCAGCTTTAACCTGGAGGCCGTGAAGGAAGAGCTCCAGAGGAGGATGGCGTCGCAAAACGCGCAATAGCGATTTGGCTGCTTTCTTGACGGACAACTGCCACATCCGATCAAGCTCTCTGTGGTCGGATGTGACTCCAACTGGATCGCACAGCGCCTCGCAGCACACTGGAAGAACCTGCGGCAGTATACGCCGAGCCAAGCTGTCGCTCAGCATGACGAAGGCGGTAGAAGAAGCGATGGAAAACCTGGAAAACCTTACTGGCAGCAATTGACCCTATTCGGCGGAGGGGCAGGCCAGATTCGTTCGGCCTGCCCGTCTTTTCCCAGATCGGTCTGCCGCTGCGGCCGGCCTTTGAACTTTACTGGAGAGGCTGTCGCTAAGAGGTGGCGTGAGGAGGCGCCAATGAACTCCGCTCATTCAGATCGGAAGCAGAAGATAAAGCACGAGTTGCGAGAAATGCTTGCGCTCTTCCTTTACCTGGCTTTCTTTTTCTGCGCTCTTGTGACCTACAACATGCTGCTGCTTGCCCAATATCACGTTGAATATTGGAACTTCGCCTTTGCGCTCATTAATGCGGCAGTAATCACTAAGGTCATCATGATTGGAGAGTATGCAAAGCTGGGCAGAAGATATGAGGACAAGTCATTACTTGTTTCCTCAGTGTGGAAAGCATTCATATTCGGTTTGCTTGTATTCGCCTTTCACGTCGCAGAAGAAATCATCAAACGGCTGATCCATGGGGCTGACATCACTCAAGCTTCTCGTGGGCTACGCCTCGAGCAGTTCGCTGCGCGCAGCGTCATCGTATTCGTCACGTTTGTTCTACTATTTGCATTTCGGGAATTCCGGCGTGTCATGGGTGAAGAAAAATTCCAGGCTATGGTCTTTTCAAGCCATGCAAAATTCGTAGGCTGACACTTTACAACCACCATCATTTCTTGACGCGGGCCGGATGAAGCGGTGGTTTGTCACAAGCGCAACACTACAGCTGACTCATGGGCAACGCGCAATAGCGTTTGCGGCGGTGCTGAGATGCAAAAGAGGACGAGATCAAGCGAGGTAAGAAAGGAAGGCACAAAGGCTAATAGAAGATACTTGATCGCTGGCCTCGTGATCGCAATAGCTGCCGGAATATGTACCGCGATTTACGAGCATTCGACTGCTGTTCAGACGACGGTGCCCACGATGTCGCAGACAAATTTCACTTCGATCGCAGATCGAAGAACCACCTCTACACCTAGCATGAAACAGGTCGTATTCGGACCTACGATTCCCAACACGACCACTCCACCATTGAAGGATCCGCCGGGCATGGTGTGGATCCCAGGTGGAGAATTCTCGATGGGTGCGCAGAATCCGCCCGACCAGGACGACGTCGGCATGAAGGCAACCTTGGACTCCCGCCCGATACATCGGGTCTATGTCGATGGCTTTTTTATGGACAAAACGGACGTCACCAACGCCGCATTCGAGAAGTTTGTGAAGGTCACGGGATATGTAACCGTTGCCGAGCGAAAGCCACTCGCAGAGGACTATCCAGGGTCCCGCCGGAAAATCTGGTTGCTGGTTCAGTGGTCTTTGCTCCGCCTGATCATCCAGTGCCGCTCAATAATTACTTCCAGTGGTGGACCTACATGCCTGGTGCGAACTGGCGCCATCCGCTGGGGCCGAACAGCAGCATCAGCGGCAAAGGCAACTATCCCGTCGTTCATATTGCGTACGAGGACGCGGAAGCTTATGCAAAATGGGCAGGCAAGCGGCTTCCTTCAGAAGCCGAGTGGGAATTCGCGGCGCGCGGAGGGCTCTCGGGCAAGCCGTACGTCTGGGGCGATGAATTTCGTCCGAAGGGCAAATGGATGGCCAACACTTTTGAGGGCCATTTTCCGGACAAGAACACAGGTGACGATGGGTATCCCGGAATTGCGCCAGTCGCGCAATTCCCCGCGAACGGATATGGACTTTATGACATGGCAGGGAATGTCTGGCAGTGGACCAGTGACTGGTACCGGCCAGACTATTATCCGCAACTCGCGGATGCCGGTGGCGTGGCGCGAAACCCGCAAGGGCCGAATGCCTCCTTTGACCCATCTGAGCCGGGCCATGCCAAGAAAGTGCATCGAGGCGGTTCCTTTTTATGTACCGATCAGTATTGCTCGCGCTACATGGTGGGCACGCGCGGCAAGGGCGATATCGATACCGGGACGAACCATCTTGGGTTCCGTTGTGTAATGGGTATCAGCCAATCGGAGAACTGACGAGAACCGGAGGTACATGCTTATGCTTTTCCTCTACCTAGCTTTCTTCTTCTGTGCTCAAGAGAACAGGAGCAGTCTATGAAAGGCGCTTCAGATAATGGATTATCAAGGCGTCAATTACTGCAACTGGGACTAGCCACAACGGCTACGACTCTATTGGCAGGTGAGACAGAGTTCGCCTTTACGCCCCAGGCTTATGCGCAGGGGCAAGATCCACTGCCCTCCTGGAACGATGGAGCACCGAAACAAGCCATCCTCACTTTCGTTCGCGTCACGACAGATTCATCAAGCCCGAAGGTTGTTCCGCCCGAACAGCGGATCGCTACATTCGATCAGGATGGCACTCTCTGGGTTGAACACCCGATGTACAGCCAAGTTATCTATTGCTTGGATCGCGTGCCCGAAATCGTGAAAGCCAAGCCGGAGTTGGCCATCGTCGAGCCATTTAAGACCGTATTAACAGGAGACCGCGAGGCTATTGCGAAGCTGCCAACGCCCGAACTCTACAAGATTCTCGCTGCCACACTAACGGGAATGTGTGTGGAGGACTTTGAAGATCAGGTGAGGCAGTGGCTCAAAGCAGCCCGCGATTCACGCTGGAAGCGACCCTACACGCAGCTCACCTATCAACCAATGATCGAGGTGCTGGGATATCTCCGCAACAATGGCTATAAGACTTATATTGTGACCGGCGGTGGTCAGGATTTTGTGTGCATGTACTCCGAGCCGACCTATGGCATTCCGCCTGAACAGGTGGTGGGGACGGCGGGCGGTACCACCTTCAGTTACGGCGCAAACGGCAAGCCCGTTCTCACCAAAGACCCCAGGCTGCTCCTGAACGATAACAATGCTGGCAAGCCGGAGGGCATCCATCTGATGATTGGCCGTAGGCCTTATGCAGCGTTCGGCAACTCAATTGGCGACCAGCAGATGCTGGAATACACAAAAGCAGGCGACGGTGAACGTCTGGCGATGCTCGTGCTGCACGACGACAAAGAACGAGAGTACGCCTACGGCCCGGCGCTGGGATGGCCGAAACCAAGGTCGGTACATTCACTCAGGCACTCTACGACGAAGCTAAATCAAACGGCTGGCCCATCATTAGCATGAAGAACGACTGGAAGCGCATTTTTGACTTTGGGGCATGATCGCAGATTGCTTCAGGAGTTGACAGGAGTTGCCAATGAGTACCGCTCATCCGGATCGGAAGAAATGTTAGGACTTTCCTTTATCTAGCTTTCTTTTTCTGTGCACTTGTGACCTACAACATGCTGCTGCTTGCCCAATACCACGTTGAATATTGGAACTTTGCTTTTGCGCTCATTAATGCGGCAGTGATCACAAAGGTCATCATGGGTCCCATTGGCTGGAGGTAGCTATGGCGAGAGGCGTTTGGGAAAGAATTCCGGGCAGCGGCATTTGGTGGATTCACTACATCGATGCAGAAGGCAAACGGCGTCGAGAGAAAGTCGGACGAAAAGGCGATGCGATCCGCCTCCACCATCAGCGCAAAGCAGATGCACTCGCTGGGCGAAAACTCGGGAAACCACTCCGCCAGCGGGAGCGGACATTTCAGGAGCTTGCCGACAACGCGCTCGAGTACGCCAGGAAGCACAAAGCCAATCCAGTAGACGACCAGCAGAAAATTGGCATTTTGGTTGAGGAGTTTGGCGGTCGTCCGGCAGCATCCCTCACCCAGCAGGAGCTTGCGGCGTTTCTCGAATCCCGCAACACCAGTCCAGCGACATTCAACCGCTATCGGGCAACACTGAGCATGATCTACCGGGAGGCCATCCGCAATGGGTGGACAGAGCGCAATCCTGCTCGGCTTATTCAGGCAAAGAAGGAACCGAATGGACGCATTCGCTTCCTCTCTGAGGAAGAGGAGAAGTGCTTACGCAGGACGATTGGGGAAGAATATCCAGAGCGGTGTCTGAATGAGTTCGAAGTTGCTCTCCACACGGGAATGCGGCGCTCAGAACAATTCACGCTGGCTGGGATCAGACAAACCTGAAGGCGCAGCGAATCCACCTCCCTGAGGACAAAGAACGGCTCAGAGCGCACAATTCCCCTCAACTCCGTTGCGCTCACCGCGCTCGAGCGGCAGAGAGCGATCTCAGGGAACGTAGAGCGAGTGTTTGTGACTGAAGACGGAAGGCCTTTTATCCGCAAAGCGATCCGGCGATGGTTTGAGGAGGCCATTTTCAAAGCCGGGATTGAGGATTTCAGCTGGCATTGTCTCCGCCACACGTTCTGCAGTCGGTTGATCATGGCGGGCGTGCCGCTCAAGACCGCGCAGGAATTGATGGGCCACAAGACCATCCAAATGACGGCACGTTACGCGCACCTTGCGCCAGAGTACCTGAGGAACGCTGTCGAGATGATTGCAGGAGTGAGTGGTCTGCCGACAGCAACGGCTCCAAAGTCGAAACGTTTGGGGAATAGCAGCAAGCAATCTCCTCTACGGGCGCATCGCGAGGTATCACTCAGGCGCAATGGGCACACAGGAATCAGTTCCACGGATTAACGATCTGAAGGCCCAGACTGTCAAAGTCGTTGACGTTTCGGGTCACAACTGCAAGTTCGTGCACCAATGCAGTAGCTGCGATCAAGCCATCGGCCACTTTCAAGGGGCGGCCTCTCAACTTGCATTGGCCTGCCAAAACACCCCATCGTTCCGCGATCGGTTCATCAATTCGAAGGATTCTGTCTCCGAACCAGGGCCGCAATATCCCATCGAGCCACTGCTGAAGGTCCGTCCGACGTTTGCTTGGAGGGAGAATAGTAATTCCTTTCAGAATCTCGCCCAGCGAAATGACACTGAGGTATAGTTGCTCGTCGTCTGCGTTGTCCAGCCATTGAGAAACGCTCTCCTGGGGATGCGGTCGTGTCAATTCCGAGGGAATGTTCGTATCGAGAAGAAATCCCGTCATAGTGCGAGGTCGCGTCCGAGATCCGCGTCCCGCTCAAAGTCCAGATCCAGCCCTTTGAAAGGGGAATCGGCGAACAATTGTGCCAAGCTCTTCCGTCCAGAGGACCGCTGTCCAGTGGCAGACGACGGGTCAGGTGCGGATTCTGAAGCCGCCTGTTCGAGCAAGCTGGCTGCGTAGACACGCAGGTCCATGTTGCGCGCAGCCGCTCGCGCCGCGAGAAGCGCCTGAGTCTTTGCGTTCAGCTCAACCTCGATGGTCATCCGGGCCTCCCTATCTTCGATTATCCGATGGCACCCGATCAAAGTCGATGCCCGGGTATGAATCCTAAAGAAAGGCAGGATGTCGCTGCATGCAATCGTACGCGGTGACGGATGATTTCGAAAAAGCCACCCGGCAAACTTCTCCGACCAACAGCCACCAGAACAGCCGCCAGCACCGAAAAGGCTACCGGGCGCAATATCCGGTAGCCATCTTTTTCTGGTTCTATCTTCTTCTATGTATTAATCTTATATGGCGGAGAGGGGGGGATTCGAACCCCCGATACCCTTACGAGTATGCCTGATTTCGAGTCAGGTGCATTCAACCGGGCTCTGCCACCTCTCCATCTGATTACAAACGACTTAGCTCGCTGTGGAAATCCTCGGAAACTGCTGGTGCCAGTACAGGTGCCAGTGACGATAATTCCACTACCGGGACGAGCTTGTCCACTGCTGCTCGCAAATGTTGAGGAGCAAGATGCGCGTATCGCTTCGTCATTTGTGCTGTCTTGTGTCCCAAGAGTTCTCCAACCGTGTGCAGGCTGACACCCGCCCTAACAAGTCTACTGGCGAAAGTGTGTCGGTTGCAATGCCACGTATAGTCAGTGATGCCATCACGTTCAACAGCATCCATGAACCATCCACGCGCGCCCTGTACGGCCTTTGCTGCCTCTCTGCCGTTCGGGAAGACAGGGTATGACGCCTTACCATCCCCTCTGTCCCTCAGCCTCTCAAACGCAGCTACAGCGATAGCGTTAAGCGGTATGTGACGGGGTTGATCGTTCTTCGTCTTGGGGAGATGCAGCATTCTGCGTTCAAGGTCAACTTGACGCCAGTGCAGGGTGTATTGCTCGCTCTGCCTCATGCCTGTGTGAATCGAGATGAGAAGGGAATCAAGATGCGTCGGATACGTTATGGCCTGTCTGAGACGAGCTTCCTCATCGGCTGAGAGAAAACGCACCTTGTCATTGTTCTCTGTCTTGCGCCGGATGACTGCCGCTGGATTGTTCGTTATCTTCTCATTGTCAATACCAACGCGAAATGAGAGAGAGAATGCAGCCTGCCAGCGATTACGTGAGGATGCTTTCCATCCGCGCGCGCCTGCCTCATCTGTGAGCCAGCGGACAATCTCCTGCTTCGTAATCTCCTGTGCGGGTCTGTCTCCGAAGTCATCCAAGAATGCCGCAATCTTGAGGTTCAATTCATATGTGCTATCAGGTGCGTTTTTCGGCTCGTGAGCGTTCAAGAGCGTCATCACACAATGTACGGAACGTGATGCCTTTGACTCTGAGGACGATTTGAAGAATGTATCGGATACTGTCGCGCAGGCCTTGAAGGCACGCCGGCCGTTTTCAAGGGAATACCGCCTTCGCCGGAGCGATGGGGTGTACCGTTGGATGTTCGATGTGGCATCTCCCAGACTCAATGGCGATGGATCCTTCGCCGGGTTTATCGGCTCAGCCATCGACGTCACCGATCAGAAGCTGGCCCAGCAGGCACCGGAAAAGGTGAGCGGTCAGCTGATTGAGGCGCAGGAGAAGGAACGCAGCCGGATTGCCAGAGAGCTGCACGACGACATTTGCCAGAGGCTGGCTCTTTTGTCTATGGAGTTCGGGCAGGCGAATCGAGTTTCGCATCTGTCACCTGAGGCGACGAACAAGAAGCTGGAAGAGATCCGGAACCATTGCTCTGAAATTGCAGGCGATGTCCAATCCCTGTCGCATCAGCTGCACTCATCGAAACTCGAATATCTAGGCGCTGCAACCGCCATCCGGGGTTCTGCCACGAGTTTTCCAGGCAACACGAAGTCAGCATCGAGTTCACGGAAAACAATGTCCCCATGATCTGCCCAAAGATATTTCCCTTTGTCTGTTTCGAGTGACGCAGGAAGCGCTGCACAATGCTGTGAAGTACACCGGAGCAAGCGAGTTTGCGGTGGAACTGACTGCAACGGGAGATGAGATTCAACTCATCGTGAGAGACGAGGGCGCGGGCTTTGACGTCGAAGCGGCCGGGAAAACCAGCGGATTGGGACTTGTGAGCATGCAGGAACGAGTGCATCTGGTACACGGAAGTCTCTGTGTCGAATCGGAACCGGGCACCGGCACAAGCGTTCTCGGAGTCATTCCGTTAGCTGCTGAGAACCAAGGACCCGCCGAAGACAGAGCGCCTGAGGAGACCGTAAGTACCACGCGGATGGTATGAAACGAACCAGCATTTTACTGGCCGACGACCATACGATGATGTGCGCCGTCCTCCAGAAACTGCTGGGACGTGTCGTCGACAATCGTACGATTGAGGCACTACCGCTAGCGTCGCAAAATTTCACGCAGATTGTCGACCTCTCGCCGGGCGTTCTTATCGGTGTCAACAATGCCGGTGAGTTGGGCTCCGGAGACAGCGCAACAGGAATCGTCGATGGTCCGGGACAGTTCAATATCGAGCTAGGTGCTGTGCGTTCTGTGCCGATGCCCTGGCCCAAAGATGGCAGCAGCCTCCAGTTCCGAGGGGAATTCTTCAATGTTCTGAACCACCCCTAATTTTCGAATCCGAACAATACCTATGGTTCGTCCTCGTTCGGTATTATCAGCAGCACATCGGTCAATCCTCGAGTAGGACAATTGGCGGTGAAGCTGGTTTTCTAGGCTGCAGCGCCCATTGTCTCGAGGGGATGTTCGCCGCAGCAGATAAGGAATTAACAATCTGCGCTTTGGCGCGCTACAATCAGGCTGTTCACGGCAGTCTGACGGGCTCGACTCTGCCATGCACTTCATTTCGTTTTTCATACTGCCGCGGCGCGATTCGTGTGTTTCCGTCTCGAAGTCGTGCCGACACTCTGCGGATGACTCGGCAGCACGGTATAAACAGTTGGTTGTATGACCGGAGAATCTGATGGGAAAGATTCAGATTCAGGCGCAGCAGCATTCACTTTGCAGGTTTGCCTTGGCGCAATTCCTGGGGCATGCCTTGCGTATGACCGTCGGCATTTTGCTGCTTATAGTTGGCGGCATATCTGCCGTGGCACAATCGGATACGAAGAATGTACTGATTTTGTACAGCTTCGCCGAACGCAGCGTAACCAGTCCCCCAGACCTTCTTGAATCTTCGCTGAGGGCTCGAGTCAAATCGCCAATCAACGTTTATCTCGAGTACCTGGAAAGCCGGCAATTCGCCAGTCCGGGATACGAGAACGCCATAATAGAAAATCTTAAAGTGAAATATAGCACGCACCAGAAGTTGGATCTCCTGCTTGCGGAATCATATCCAGCGCTGCAATTCGCTGTGACGCATCGTGACCGATTGTTTCCGAACGTGCCCATTGTCTTCTTTGGCGTCGATGCCCGAAGAATAGCCGGGCAAAAGGTCTGGCCTGGCGTGACGGGCGTGACCGAAACCGTAGATGTCCGGGGCACAATTGACCTCGCGCTCCATCTTCATCCGAATACCAGCACAGTCGCCGTCATCGCAAACCAGTCGGAATTTGAGGATTATTGGTTGGGAGTCGTCCATGACGCGTTGCTTCGCGATCACAGTGACCTGAAAGAAGTGGATCTGGTTGCGCTTTCAACGAGCGAGCTGCTAGATAGAGTGGCCGCCCTCCCACTCCAGACAGTCGTTTTGTTTCAGCGTGCCCCGCTCGATTCGGTGCGTCCGGCGATGGGAGATTATGACATCGTTGCATGGGTCGGGCAGCGACTGCCCACTTATTGCATCTTCCCCACACTCTGTTTGAGTCATGGGGGCATTGGCGGAGTTGAAACAGCCGTGTATCAACACATTCCACTGGCCATGCAAATGGCGGGGCGGGTGCTGTCTGGTGAGCGGCCGGACAACATCCCCGTTGTGCATGACTCCAAGCCGCAAGCGCGGGTGGATTGGCGACAGCTTCAAAAGTGGCATATTCCGGAGTCTGCGCTGCCGCCGGGCAGCATCATCCTCTACCGGCCGCCTTCCCCGTGGGAGAGCTATCGCAAATACGTTATTGCTACCATCTCGGTGATTGCCGCCCTGCTGCTGCTGATCGCCGGACTGCTGTGGGAGCGAGCGCGGAAGCGAAAGGCGGAAGCTCAGCTTCGCGAGAGCGAAAAACGCTTCCGCGTGATGGCGGATACGACGCCTTCGCTGGTCTGGATGTGCGACGCGCGAGGCAGGATCATGTATCTGAATGAGCGGCGGATTGCGTTTACAGGGCCGGATGCCAACGCGGGGTACGGTGACACCTGGACCGCCTACGTCCATCCGGACGATTTGAAGAATGTATCGGATACTGTCGCGCAGGCATTGAAGGCCCGCCAGCCGTTTTCAAGGGAATACCGCCTTCGCCGGAGCGATGGGGTGTACCGTTGGATGTTCGATCTGGCATCTCCCCGAGTGAACGGGGATGGATCGTTTGCGGGCTTTATTGGGTCGGCCATTGACGTGACGGACCAGAAGCTGGCCCAGCAGGCGCTTGAAAAGGTGAGCGGTCAGCTGATCGAGGCGCAGGAGAAGGAACGCAGCCGGATTGCCAGAGAACTGCACGACGATATTTGCCAGAGGCTGGCGCTCTTGTCGATGGAGCTCGAGCAGGCGGATCGAGTTTCGCGGCAATCACCCGAGGCAGCAAAGAGGAATCTGAAAGAAATCCGGAACCATTGCTCTGAAATTGCTGGTGACGTTCAATCCCTGTCGCATCAGCTGCATCCGTCGAAGCTCGAATATCTGGGCGCCGCATCCGCCATCCGGGGGTTCTGCCAGGAGTTTTCGAAGCAACACGAAGTCAGCATCGAGTTCACGGAAAATGATGTACCCCGTGATCTGCCCAAAGATATTTCCCTCTGTCTGTTTCGAGTGACGCAGGAAGCGCTGCGCAATGCTGTGAAGTACAGCGGGGTAAGCGAGTTTCGAGTGGAACTGACTGCAACGGCAGATGAGATTCAACTTATCGTGAGAGACGAGGGTACGGGCTTTAACGTAGAAGCGGCGAAGAAGAGCAGCGGATTGGGACTTGTGAGCATGCAGGAACGAGTGCATCTGGTCCACGGTATCCTTTCTGTCGAATCGAAGCCGGGGACGGGCACGAGCGTCCTTGCGGTCGTTCCTTTGGCTGTTGCGAGTCAAGGGTACTCAGAAAACGGGTCGGTTGAGGAGACCGTAAGTACAACGAGGATGGTATGAAACGAACAAGCATCTTGCTGGCTGACGACCACACGATGATCTGCGCTGCCCTCCAGAAACTGCTGGAGCCTGAATATGAGGTGATCGGCTGCGTTGGAGACGGTCGTGCATTAGTAAAAACGGCCCTGGACCTCAAGCCGGATTTGGTGCTCGTTGATGTTGGAATGCCGTTGTTGAATGGGCTGGACGCAGGTCGCGAGTTAAAAAAGCTAATGCCCAGGATAAAGATCATTTTCCTTACCATGAATCCGGATCCTGACGTGGCGAGCGAAGCACTCCGGATCGGAGCCTCGGGTTTTCTGCTCAAGAACTCGCAGGGGAAGAACTCCTGCAGGCGGTCCACAACGCGGTCAGGGGAGTTTCCTACGTCACTCGCAAATTAGTCACGCCATGGAAGAGAGCTTTATCCGAGACCCGAGATCACTCACTCGCCCTAAAAACACCTGAGTGATCGACAGCGCGAGGTCCTGCAAATGCTGGTTGAGGGCCGGTCAATGAAGGAAATCGCCTACATTCTCCAGATTTCGCATAGAACAGTGCGGTTCCACAAATATCGGATCATGGAAGAGTTGAGAATCACAACCAATGCCGAGCTGGTACAGTATGCCATCAAACACGCTATAATTCCTTCGCCGTTGGCCAGTTAATCCCCCATAGTAATTGACGCCGAAAGATAGGTTGCCGACTGTCACATTAGACAGTAGGCAGGAGTTCCTAAAGGAGAAAGAATGCTCCTTGGTGTCGCCGTCAGACGCGCGAAGTGTATGAGCAGGATTCGAGTGTTGCTAGCAGATGATCATCAGACAGTTCTGCAACGGGTCTGCGGTTTACTCGCCGAGGACTTTGACGTCGTTGGTGCCGTAAACAATGGACGGGACGCTGTCATGGAAGTAGAACGTCTCGATCCCGACGTGCTGGTCATTGATATATCAATGCCAATTCTGAACGGATTGCAAGCCGCCCAACGTCTGCTTGCCAAGAAGCGCCGAGCCAAGGTCATATTTCTGACGGTACATACAGATACAGACTTCGTTGCCGCTGCATTGTCGGCCGGCGCTTCCGGGTACGTCACAAAGTCAGACGTCACCACCGATCTGGAGCCGGCGATTCGCGAGGCTCTCGCAGGAAGAACATACATCTCAACATCGATAGCGCTGTAACTCTTCCATATAAGCCACCCAGGAACTCGAGCCATGGTTGCTCGGAAATAAAGGGCGCTCACGGGGAGGCGTAGTCACTGCCCGTTCAGACTGGTGTGAAGACTCTCGAGATTTTGCGGGCGGACGCGGATAACGCCGCCGCGCGGGCTATCGATGTCTGCGATGAGCATGAATGCAACAGCAACAAGCAGTGGCACTACCACGAAGAGTGTGGCCCTGGTGTGATGCGCTCCGGCGCCGAGCAGCACATTGGCGACGATCGCAATCGCGATCATCATGCCCCATGCGGCGTGCGGAATCCGATTCCACCACGCGGCCTCGGTATAGCCCTGAGAGTTCAATACATCGTTCATGCCGGAAACGGCAAGCGCCATTACCGGAGTTGGCTGCGCGTTTGCGAGCTCGGCGATTGCCGCCCAAAGTTTCCTCTGCAACTGCGCGGTGTCGTGGTTGATGCGCAGCAACTATTCGCGATCGCTTGTGTCGTAGAACTGAATGCGCAGATCAGTGTATTGACGCAGCAACGCACGGACCTGCGCCGCGTTAGCCTGGGGCAACAGGTCAGCCCGGACATACTCGGTTCCGATGGCGTTGGCTTCTGCTTCCTCGTGATTCTTTCGTAGATCGTAACGGATTGTAGCCATGGAAAAGCTGAAACCAATGATGAGACCGAGCAAAGTCAGGCTCGCCGCCAGAATGACGCCGAAATCCCGGCGGAGATCTTCCGGCAGTTCGAATCCCAACTTGCCGCGCAGGAACGCCCCGG
>Ga0207021_1118_pt1 | contig 18820 bp, 20 predicted proteins | sample Alteio_BWMinCont_49_FD_153496 | JGI IMG/M metagenome (GOLD analysis project Ga0207021, IMG submission 153496) | Enriched cells from forest soil in Barre Woods Harvard Forest LTER site, Petersham, Massachusetts, United States -... | ecosystem: Environmental > Terrestrial > Soil > Temperate forest >... | reverse complement strand
ATAGGTGATGATCAGGAATTCACGATCGACAAAGCGGTATGGGCCGGGCGGGAAAGCCGGATTGTGCATCGGCATCGCAAACGCGTTACTGCGGACTTCGTCTTCTGTCATGGCTAATCCTGTGGAAGTTCGTGAATGATCAAGCCGGCATGAGGCGGCAAAGGTTTCAACCAGGCTTTATGTTTGAGCGCGCGACGGCAATCGTCAATTCCCGCCTGCCAGCGCTTCGCCATTGTTTCCGTACTAAAATCAATATCTTTAAAGACGTTATCGTCGGGTAATGCTTTCATGACCAGATTGACGACGTTAATCGTATGGTCGCAGCCCATTTCAATCAACGGCTGCAATTCCTCTTTCTGGCGCGCGGCTGGCGACAAATTCTTTGTCAACACGCGAATCGCCCGCTGCATATCCTGAAGCTTTTGGTTCACCATCAATTGTTCCGCTGACCGGCTCGCATATTGAATGTTTTTATAGCGTGCCAAGGCTTCCGCGATCGATTGCGGCCTGGTTTCTGTCGCATCCCATAAATCCACCATGAAGCAGAGCGCATCGTGCTTGTCATTGGATTCCAGAAATACTTCCAGCGGCGAATTGGAATAGACGCCGCCGTCCCAATAGGCGCGCCCATCGATTTCAATCGGTGGAAAACCCGGCGGCAAGGCGCCACTGGCCATGATATGTTCCGGGCGGATCTTATCCCTTGTACTGTCAAAGACCGCGCTTTGCCCGTTGTCGATATCGACTGCGCACACGCTCAGACGCATCGCGCCTTTATTCAGATAATCGAAATCGACATATTTTTCCAGCGTCGCCTTGAGCGGCGAAGTATCGTAGAAGCCTGCGTGGCTCAATGGCACCTTGGCGTGAATGTCCCAGGTTGCGCCAAAACGCGGCTTGAAAAATCCTTCCACTCCCTTGAGCAGGGTACCGACGGTGCCCATCGAATGCGTCAAATTCATCAGCGGCTGCATGCCCGGCCAGAAGCTCGGAGCAGGAGCCGGCGCCAGGCTATTCCAAAATGCCTGCAGATTTTTCAAGCGTGATTCCGGTGGATTTCCTGCAATCAGCGCACTATTGATTGCCCCGATGGAAGTTCCGATAACCCAATCGATCGGAGTGTGGTTCTCCAATAGATTCTGATAGACGCCCGCCTGGTAAGCCCCCAATGCGCCGCCGCCTTGCAGAATCAAAACCGTATCTTGCTGTTGCATGCATTCTTTCAGTAATGTTGCGAATTTTACAAATTGAGATAGTAAACGAAATTTCCAAGATTTACTTGTGGAGCTTCACCTTATCTGATTTGCTGAAAATTGGGGGAAGTCGGATCATTCCGATCAGCAATATTACAACTGATATTATGCAGTCATGTCACACATAAAATTATGTCAATTGCGTGACACCACTTGCCGAGAATCATTGTGTCTCTCCGTTCAACCTACTGAGTCAAAATCATTTGTGTCTGCGTAACGACGCCGCACAACTTGCCATTCTCAGTCTTGATCAAGGTTTGCCACACCATCGTCGTCTTGCCTTTGTGAAATGGTGTGCATTCGGCGTAAATCGTGCTGCCGACCTTGGCACCAGCGAAGAAATTGGTCTTGGATTCGATGGTGGTGGTTCGTGTGCCGGGCGGCAAGTTGACGAACGTGGCGACCGCACCAAGCGTATCGGCAAAAGCCATTAACGCACCACCATGCAAAATCTCGCCGACGGTGCACAAGTCCGCGCGCACGCTGAGCTTGGCGGTAACGCTATCGGGGCCGAGGTCGATCAGTTCCATCCCGATCAGCCCGGGAAACAGCGGACTCAATAACTCCTGAATTGAAGCAATGCTATTCACTTGACATTCCTCCGGTTAAAAACCCAGATCACATATCGGAATAAGGGGACGGCGAGGGGAAAGCGCAGCTACACCTCAATCCTAGCAGCATCTCCGATTTCAAGCGTATGACATGCTTCGATTTCGATCCCAGCTGAAAAGTCCGATTGCTGAAAATATCGCCAGATTATGTTTCCAGCTCGAAAAATTTGCTTAATGTTAGCTGCCGAACAGAAACATTTCTTTTCCGGCATTATGCTGTTTGCAAGTATCCGTTTCGCGCAGACGTAAGGCTCGGATTTCGCTGTCAAAATTGCAATCGGGTTATACTTACCGCACTTTAATCGGAGAGCGGGAAATCTTGCCAGACAGTCACTCTTTCGGGCGAGCCTGCTGTTGTAAACACCAATAAAGCTTACTCATTTTGCTAGCGCACCCCCGATTCGTCATATTTCGCAGTGTGTTCGTCGCGCTGCTTGCACTAAGCTGCTTACTCGCAAGCAATTGCCAGGCAGAGCAGAAACTCGCTTCTACGCCTGCGCCGATTCGCTTCCTGCTAAGCTTCGACGATGGACCCAGTGGTGATCATTACAATAATTCAACCGAGCAAGTGCTTGATGCTTTAGCTCATAACCATGTGCAGCCGGGAATCAAGGTCATTTTCTTTGTCCAGACGCGCGCCGCGCGCGGTGGCGGGACTGAAATCGGCAAAAGCTTGCTGCGCCGGGAGCAAGAAGAAGGGCATTTACTGGCTTTTCATACCGCTACCGCACATCATTCAAATCATCGTTTTTTAAGCGAAGAAGAGTTCGAGCAATCGCTGCAGGATGGCGTCGCCGACCTTACCGAGATTACAGGTGGCGCGCCCAAACTAGTGCGCCCGCCATTCTGGAATTACGATGAACGCACGCTCACGGCGTACGAAAAGCATGGCATGCATATCTTGTTGACTGACTTGAATGCCAACGATGGCAAAATCTGGGGCATCAATTTCAGTTTGTCAAAACATCGGAATATGTTGAAGCAATTGACTGAGCTGCGCGAGCAATGGCTTGCCGGCTCGCTACCGGTAGTTGATGGCAGCACCCCTGTGGTGGTCACCTTCCATGACGTCAATACCTACACGGCAAACCATGTCGAGGTTTATCTCAACATCCTGCTCGAAGTCGCCAAGGAATTGAACATGCCGACCGCAGACAAGCCGTTTTATGAACAACGCGCAGACCTTGAAAAGGCCGCATTGGCCCGCACCGTGCGAGACGGTGAAATCAGGCCACGCCTGCCGGGTTTGTGGGATTGGTTGTGGCAATAGAATTTTACTGCCGACGAGGTTACGGCCGCAGATCAACCGGGCCGTAACTCGGAGAGGTGAGATTAGTTGCCGGAAACCTTGGCAAATTGCGCCTTGAATGCAACCCCTGCCATGATGCCGCCGACATGGCATTCAAACTCGGTGTCACTCGAATTCTCGATATTCTCGTAATTGCTCACGATATTGTAGACCGCATTTGCACCCAATTCCTTGGCGCGCTTTTCCAATGCCAGCATATCCGACAGGAAAACCCAGTTGCAGGCTTTCTCGTTTGTTTTTGCAAATGCATTGGTTTTTTGGCTGGTCGTATCACCGCCCAGTTTTTGCAATATCTTCGGAGTTGGCTGATTACCGAAGTAAAATTTGACTGAGTCACCAAGACGTCCCTGAGCATTATTATCGGCCATTGCGCCGGCGATAGGCAGCATCACCTTGTTGTCCGATGCGTGCGCCGGCATTGCCATTACCGCTCCAAGAATTACCATCGTCGAAACTATTTTCTTCATTTTTTTCTCTCGTGAAAAACAAATTATCGGACCGTCAAGAAGTGACGGCGCGTCATTTTTACCGGTATCGCTTGAAAATCAACGATGTATTGATGCCACCAAAAGCGAAATTATTCGACATCACATACTCGCATTGCAACTGCCTGCCTTCTCCCATAATGTAGTCGAGTTGCGCGCATTGCGGATCGACACTTTTCAAATTGACGGTCGGGGCAAACCACCCTTCGCGCATCATCTCAATGCTGATCCAAGCCTCCAGCGCGCCGCATGCGCCTAGCGTGTGCCCCATATAGCTTTTCAGCGAGCTGATCGGCACATTACCGCCGAACACTTGCGCCGTCGCTTGCGATTCGGCAATATCGCCTTGTTGCGTGCCCGTGCCGTGAGCATTGATGTAGCCGATAGCGGAGGGCTGCAATCCGGCATCTTCCAGTGCCAATTGCATCGCAATCTTCATGGTGTCGGCATTCGGTTGCGTGACGTGGCAACCGTCGCTATTGGTGCCAAAACCAACCAGCTCGGCATGGATAGTGGCGCCGCGCGCCTGTGCGTGTTCCATTTCTTCCAGGATCAGGCAACCTGCACCTTCGCCGATCACCAGGCCGTCGCGTTGCTTATCGAATGGGCGCGGCGTGGTATCGGCGGCATCGTTTTTGACGCTGGTTGCGAACAAGGTGTCGAACACTGCTGCTTCAGTTGCGCATAATTCCTCGGCGCCGCCGGCGATCATCGCCTGCTGCCGGCCACCGCGAATTGCCTCGTAGGCATAGCCGATGCCTTGGCTGCCGGAAGTGCAGGCGCTGGAAGTGGTGATCACGCGACCGGTCACGCCGAAGAACACGCCGATATTCACCGGTGCGGTGTGCGCCATCATCTTGATATAGGTGGTGGCGTTAATGCCCTTGGTGGTGCGGTCTTCCATCATGCGGCCAAAATCGCCGATGGCGCTTGGAGTTCCTGCGGAAGAACCGAAGGCGATACCCATCTTGCCGCTTTGCACCAGCGGATCGTCCAGCAAACCGGCGTCGAGCAAGGCGAGTTCGCTGGCGCGCGTTGCCATCAGGGCGATCCGACCCATGCTGCGGGTTGCGCGACGATTATATTTATCGGACAGTTCAAACGGCGCGGCCGGCGCCCCGAGTTGCGTATTCAGGCCTTCATAGTCGGCCCATTCCTGCATGCGAACGACGGCGTTGCGGTATTCGCCCAAATGGCTGCGAATGCTAGTCCAATCGTTGCCGATCGGGCTGATGCCGGCCATGCCGGTCACGGCGACGCGGCGGCTCATGCCAGACCGCCATTGACTGAAATGACCTGGCGCGTGATATAGGCCGCGTCGTCTCCAATCAGGAAACTGACAGCGGCGGCCACCTCATCGGGCTTGCCGACGCGCCGCGCGGGAATCATCTTGAGCGCTTCTTCCATGGGCACATCACGAATCATGTCGGTTTCAATCAAGCCGGGCGCCACGCAATTGACGGTAATCGCCCGCTTGGCCAGTTCCAGCGCCAGCGCCTTGGTGGCACCGATTATACCGGCCTTGGCGGCGCTGTAGTTGACCTGGCCGCGATTGCCGATCAAGCCGGACACCGAGGCCAGCGTGACGATGCGGCCGGGTTGCCGGCGCTGCACCATCGGCATGACCAGCGGGTTGAGAATGTTGAAGAAGCCGTCCAGATTGGTTTGGAGGACGATATCCCAGTCTTCTCCCGACATCGCCGGAAATGCGTTGTCGCGCGCCACACCAGCATTGCATACAACGCCATAGTAACAACCATGTTGCTCGATATCGGCCAATAATGCGGCCGAGGTGGCATCGCGCTCGCTGATGTCGAATTGCAAGACGCGCACGGCGCGCCCCATTTCGGCAATCGTTTGCGCCACCGCGTCAGCTTCCGCGCGCTGGCTCCGACAATGCAAAACAATATCGTAGCCGTCGCGTGCCAGCCGCAGTGCAATTGCCTTGCCGATGCCGCGTGACGATCCGGTTATCAACACGCTCTTATTCATAAGCCACCATCACTCCGTCCATTCATAAAATCAACCACGTTCTCAGGTTGGAAAACCGTGATGGTCGCTTTCGCCGCCGGCACGCCGGAGGCATCGCTCACATCGTCGATCCGGCATTCAAATGCCGCCAACCCGTTTTCTCCTTGCAACGCACGCTGCACATGCACATGCAACACGCTGCCCACCGCAAACCCCGACTTGCTGCATTCATAACGCCGCGAGCCAAGCAAAAACCCGACCTTGACCGCGTCGCCGCGCAAACTGGCGGCATAACCCGCATGGGCGGCAATCGCCTGCGCCATGTATTCGACGCCGATCCAGGCGCCGACTTCCTTGCCGTCGCAAAACAGGGTGTCATGATCGATCGCCACCTCGGCGCACAAGGTTTCCTCGTCGACGGCTATCAGGCGATCAAGCAACACCATCGGCCCGGCATGCGGCACTAAATTCCGAATGTCGGGAAGTATCATCGCCCTCTCCCGAAAATCAGGGTTGCATTCGATCCGCCGAACGCGAACGAATTGCTCAATATCCAGTCAATTGGCCGCCCCAGGCGCGTCCCTGGCGCAACGACATTTAACGGCGGCAGAGCCGGATCAGCCACGCCATCCCACAGATGCGGTGGCAAGCGGCCTTCGGCATTCCATTCCTGCATCGCCAACCAACATAGTGCCGCCTCAATTGCCGCCGCCGCACCCAGCGCGTGCCCGGTAAATGGCTTGGTCGAACTGACCGCTACGTCGGCACCGAACAATTCATGCACCACGCGTGATTCCATCGCATCGTTTTGCACTGTGGCGGTGCCATGCAAATTGATGTAATCGACTTGCGCTGCCGTGATCCCGGCGCGCTTGAGCGCCTGTGTCATCGACAGGCGCGCGCCGCCGCCAGCCGGATCGGGAGCCGACATATGGTGGCCGTCGGACGACTCGCCCCAACCGCTCAAGGTGACTGCAGCCGGTTCGCGCGTCATTAAAAACAAGGCCGCGCCTTCGCCGATATTGATGCCGTTGCGGTTCGCGCTAAGCGGATTGCATTGCGCCGCGCTGACCGATTCGAGCGCGGAAAAACCAGCCACGGTAAATGCGCAAAGTGTGTCGACCCCGCCGCACAGCACGGCATCGCACAAGCCCATGTTGATCAGGCGGGCGGCGCTGGCCATCGCCTTGGCGCTCGAAGAACAAGCACTGGAATGCGCATAAGCCGGACCGCCTGCGCCAAGTTCCTGCGCCAGCATGCTGGCCGGCGAGCCCATTTCCTGCTTGCCGTAATGAAAGTCGACGGGAAGCCGTCCACTTGTGTGATATTCACGCAATGCGCGCTCGGTTTCGGCCACACCGGAGGTGCTGGTGCCGATCACCACGCCGATTCGATCAGCACCATATTTGGCAATCGCACGGTCGACTGCCGGACGAATCTGCGCCGTTGCTGCCAGTGCCAGTTGATTATTGCGGCTGCGCTGGGCCTGCGGCCAGCTACCCATCGCCGGGAAATCAAGCTCGACACGGCCGAGCGACAGCATGCGACCAGCCGACCAGGCGTCGGTCATCTGTACGCCGCTTCTGGCTTGCTCCAATAGGCGCGTCTTAATGGCGTCATGCGTGTCACCCAGCGAGCACACAATTCCACATTCGTTCAAATACACCATGGTCGCTTCCCGCTTCTCATTTTCCGTTTCTCATCAAGTGCCACTGGGGACGGATTGAATAGTCAGGCGGTAGTGAAACCGCAGGTTTTCCAGCGTCACTGCGCCGCTCCAGCGCGGCACGCCGCTGTAATCAATCACCGTCACCGGCATATCTTCCTGGTACAAGGTGCGGCGCAAGCCGACATCCTCGATGCGCCACCCGACGGGCAAGGCGCTGCCTATGGCCGCAACCGGCCACATGACCAACTGCAAGTCTTGCAACACGTCTTCCGCCTGCACCTGGGCCGGCAACATCACGTGCCGCCAAGACTTCAATTCCTTGCCATCGTAATCGAGGCTGAGCACGCGCTGACCAAGCGCCAGTCCAACCAACTCGATGTGGCCGGGGTCGACTTCAAGTGCTGCATCCAGCTCGTCGATGCGACCATTGCGCTCGACTTTCAAATGCTGTTGCAATGCGATTGTTTCGCCTAACGAAGCAGGCGTCAGCTTGAGTGTCAGCCGCGCCGGTGGCGGTGCTGTCGGCGTGGCCGCGCAGCCGCCCAACATGAGCGTAACAAACACGAATGCATAACGCATCATGCGGGAGTGCATAGCGCCTCCAGCGCTGCGAGACGACGTGCGGTTTCCTTGACGAATGGGTTCTTTTGATCCCAGGCATAGCCGGCCAGGATCGATCCGATCATGCGGCGAATTTCCGGTTGATGGCCTTCGTGGAAAATAATTTTCTGAAAGCCGCCTGCATACCACGAGTCGACAAACGCGCGAAAGGTGTTCACTCCCAGCCGCAGCGGCTCGCCGTATTCCTTTTGCCAATCGACCGTCTCTCCGGCAAACTGGCGCTGCAGCAGGCCGGCGGCCATGCTGGCCGACTTGACGGCAATCGTCACGCCGGAGGAAAACACCGGATCGAGGAATTCCCCGGCGTTGCCCAACAAAGCATAGCCCTTGCCCCAGAGCGAGGCAACGTTGGCTGAATAGCCGACGATATGGCGTGCCGGCGTATCCCATTTGGCATTGGCCAGCAGTGCGTGCAGCGACGGGGCGCCGGCAACGATGGCTTGCAGGCGTTCATTGTCGGTGCCCTTGTAATCATCGAGAAACGCAGTTTCGGCGACGACTCCCAATGAACAGCGGCCACCGGCAAACGGGATGGTCCAGAACCAGACATCGTCCCGTTCAGGATGTACCGTCACGCGGATCTTGTTGCGGTCAAAGTCATGCATGATGCCGTCTTCGATGTGTGTGAAAATGGCACCGCGCACCGGGAAGTTGGAGGGCGTTTCCAGCTTGAGCAAGCGCGGGAGAATCCGGCCAAAGCCGCTGGCATCGAGCAGAAATCCGGCTTCGATCTGGTATAACACGCGGTCGGCGTCTTTCACAGTGACTAGCGGCTTATCGCCTTGCAAGTCGATAGCGGTTACCTCGTGACGATAGCGCACTTGCGCACCCTGACGTTCTGCTTCGTTGATCAGGATATGATCGAACTGCGCGCGCTGCACTTGATACGTGGTGCCCCAACCGTCTGAGAATTTGTCACGAAAATCAAAGTCGGTGTAACGATCGTTATTGATGAAAGCAGCGCCATTTTTGAATTGAAAGCCGGCTTCCACCACCGCTTGCAACATCCCTGCTTGCTCAAGATATTGCATACTCTGTGGCAACAGGCTTTCACCGATGGAAAAGCGCGGAAATTGCTCGCGCTCGATGACCAATACCTGTCGCCCCTGCTGCCGCAGCAACGCTGCTGCAACAGAGCCAGCCGGCCCGGCACCGATAATCAATATTTCCGTTGATTCAATCTTTTTTTCGCTTGTCATATCAATTTTCTTTTCCGAAACAGGGTACAAGAATCCACACCGACGCGGTGCCTATCAACATGGTCAAGCCAAATGCCTGCAATGCCGGTGTCTTGCTCAATCCGAGCAGACCAAACGAAAGAATCGTGTTCGCTGCCGATAAGCCGACAGCGAGCCAAGGCGTGGTGTCGCCACGCTTCGGATGCTCATGCATGAAAATACCGTAATCGACGCCGACGCCAAGCAGCAACATCAACGCCAATACGTGAAACAGTTGCAAATCCTGCCCTGCCAGGCCGAGCAAGGCCAACGTGGCAATACTGGCAACCGCAGCCGGCGCCAATACCCGCCAGGCATTGCCACGATAGCGCGGATACAGCAAGCCAAATACGATCAGGTAGGAACATAGCACGACCCAGCCCATGTACTGCCGATAACGACCCAGCACGGATGAAATTTCACCAACCTTGTCGACCCATTGCACCCCCTCCAAGCCCGCCCCGGCCTGTTGCAGCACCGGCAGGCCAGCATTGCTGGTGCCGCGCAGGGCAACAATGCTGGCATAGGCGCCATCTATCTCGCCAACCCACAAATACCGCCACGGTTCGCTAGCCTTGGAAGCCAGGAAGGTGTCCAGGCTAAGCGGCTGGCCAGCCTCCAGCAAGTGCGCTCGCGTGGCCGCGGCCCAGGCCGGATCTTCACCGAGTTGCGCCGCCAGTTGCGTCAGGGCGCTGCCGTCTTTCAAAATCTTTTCTTCCAGCAAAGCCCGTCGCGTCTCTTGCGTTTGTGCCGATGGCACCCAATTCGACAATGCCTGGTAGCCGCTCAGCTTGTGCTGCAGAATTAAGGGATCAAGGCGCTTCTTCAATTGCTCTTCGCGCTGCAGCACCATTTCGACGGAATTGCCGCGCACCAGAAAAAATTGCACGGGTGTCGGCGAGTCGAGCAGCTTGCTCAATTTGATTTGATCGCTGACCAGATGCGTCGGCGGATTTTGCAGCAAGCGTATATCGTCGTTCGCGCCGAGGCGTGCACAACCAATCACTGCCAACACGATGAACAGCGCAACCGCGCCAAAAGTTGCCCTGTTCATGCGCAACAACGGCCAATGCATCGGCGCCGCGCCATAGACACGCACCAATGCACCGCTGGCGAGTCCGCCACCACCGATCATCACCGGAAACCAGCAGGCCACGGTCAACCACGCGAATATCAGGCCGAAGGCGGAAAACAGCGCCATTTGGCGCAAGCCAGGAAATGGCGTCAGCGCCAGTCCCATATAACCGATCACCGTGGTTAATAAAGTTAACAGCAGGCCGGGCATGAGGCGCTTGAGCAAGGCGACTGAGTCGAGCTTGCTATCGGCGCTCAGGCGGTTGCACAGGAAATAGATGCCATAGTCTTGCGCCACACCGATCAGGCTGGCACCGAATACCAGGGTCAGCAAGTGAATGCGGCCGAACAGCAGCCAACATACCGAGAACGAACCGAGGCAACCAATGCCTATCGACAGCAAAATCATGGTGATCGGCTTGAACGAATGAAAAGTGATCCACATCAACAGGATAATCCCGATCAGCGAACCAATGCCGATGGTCGATACTTCGCTATTGGCTTGTTCGCCGGCGGCGGCGGCATGCAGAATCACGCCTGCCTTGATGATCTCGACCTGCGGCACCAACTGACGTGCGGCCGCATCTGCTTGCGCCAGCAAAGGTAATACCGCTTGCTGCGCGCTGATGGAGAAGGCCGGTACCTGCAGGGTGAGCGGTAGCAACACGTACTGTTTATCGGCATCGGCGACGAAAAGATGGCCGTCGCGGGGCCGCACCGGCGTTTCCTGCGAGCGCTCGCGAACCCAGCCGCCGAACAGGTCGAATGGATCATCGCGCCAGGCGCCAAACTTCGGCCCGGCGAATGGACTATTCAATTGTGCCAGTGCCGACGCCACCCAGAACCCCGGCGGCTGGGTTTGCAGTTTGCTTTCCTGATCGGCGCTTAGCAGAAATAGGCGATGCTGCTGGAACTCGGCCAGCCAATCGCCTTCGGTGTTCTCGGTCAACGGCATCGCCTGCAACAAATTCGGTTGCTTCGCCAGCACGGCGCCGTAGGCATCGGCGGCACGCTTGGTGTCCTCCCAATCCGGCGCACCGACCAGCACCACCACACGCTGCTGCGCCGCATCGACCATATGCGTGAACGATTGCTGCAGCAAAGGATCGCGCTCCTGAACCGGCAACAGGTTCAGGATGTCGGTATCGGGCACGATATGCTTGCCCAGCCACAGGTACGCGTTATGTGCCAGCAGCAGGCAAACTACCAGCGCCCACGCCAGCGCGACACCTTTGCGATTCATCAAAATAAGGCCGCCTCTTCGGGAAGCATGGCGCTGTCGCCAGCCTGGATCGCCGAAAACATGATCGTGGTGCGGTCGCCGCTGGCATCGTTGATGGCAATATTCTTCACATAACTGTCGCCATCCAGCGCTATGGCGCCGATCGCCTTGGCTAGCGCCGGCTCGCGCGCCTTGAGTGCGACGTGCCAGTGATTAGCGTCAGCCTCGCCGTCGACCTCAAACAAGGTATCGAGCTGGGCCAGGTCGCCGGCCAGCATCGCAAACAGCACACTGTTGATCATGCGCACCGTCGGCTCTTGCTTGGCATCGAGCCGCATCGCAACCCGGTCGCCCTGAAAATTGACGATTTCATCGCGCGTTAGCCGCAGCGTACTTGGAAACGGTTGCAGCGTGCGCCACAAGACGCCCTTGCCGGCAACTACGCAAAAGCGACCGTTCGACGCCAAGGGCTTCTTCAAGCCATTCAATTGTTTGCTCTGGTCGAAGCGCCCGCACAGCACCTTCGGCTTGGCCAGCATCTGCTGGATTTTAGCAATCGGTGCCGCGGCCTGGGTAGAGATGCACACGACCAGGCAGAAGGAAAGAAAAATGCGTTTCTTCATGTTGCGAGCCCCAACTTCTCGAACAAGACCGGCGGCGACACAAAGCACATTTCTCCGCTCGCAATGTCGACCGCGACCTGGGTAGTACTGGCGCGGTTCAAACGCTTACCGGTCTGCGCATCGGTGATCAGGTAATCGATCTTCAAGCGGTTTTCCCATTCGACGATTTCAGCCCGCAATTTCAGGCGCTGGTCGAAAGTTGCCGAACCGACGTAGCGCAACTGCATGTCGATCACCGGCCAGGCAAAACCGGAAGCCTGCATTTCGACATAGTTGTAGTTGATCGCATCCAGCAACGCACAACGCACCACTTCCAGATACTTGACGTAATTGCCGTGCCAGACGATTTGCATCGGGTCGAGGTCGAAGAATTGCACCTGCATCTCGACTTCCGCCGACCAGCGACTGGGTGTGGTCTTATTACGCATACATATCCCAAGCTTGGCTGCGAATGCGCTCCAGCAGCAAGCGCAATTCTGGTTCCAGGCGGCGGTCTTCGGTAATCTGCTCGATGTCGGCGCCGAGCCGCTCCATCATATGGGTCAACGCCGGACTTGGCGCCACCGCTGGATTGATACGGCAACGCAACCAAACGCCCTGGCGCACGGTAATCAACAGCGCCGCCACGACTTGTTCGGTCAATTCCAGCACGCGCAGGCAGTCGCGTGCGGCAATCGTGCCCATGCTGACCTTGTCCTGATTATGGCATTCCGTCGAGCGCGAAAACACGGAAGCCGGCATGGTCAGCTTGAGTGCCTCGGCAGTCCATGCAGACGCGCTGATTTGCAGCGCTTTCAAGCCGTGATTGATGGCCGCGCGCGGCCCTTCGGCGCCGGACAGGTTGGGCGGCAAACCGTGGTTGTAACGACTGTCGACCAGCAAGGCCATTTGGCGGTCCAGCAAATCGGCCAGGTTGGCGACGGCGTTTTTCATGCTGTCCATCGCGAAAGCGATGTGGCCGCCATAGAAATGGCCGCCGTGCAGCACATGCTCGCCTTCACCGTCGATGATCGGATTGTCGTTGGCGCTGTTCAATTCATTTTCAATCGATTGCCGGAAAAACGGCAAGGCGTCGGCCAGCACGCCGATGACATGCGGCGCACAGCGGATCGAATAACGATCCTGCAAGCGCTTGCCATTGCGCTCCAGCAGTTCGCAAGGCAAGTCTTCGCGCAACCAGGCGGCTACTTGCTGCATGCCGGGATGCGGCTTGACGGAAAACAGGATTTCATTGAAATGATGGGCATTGCCGTCAAGCGCGAATGAGGCCATCGCCGTGATGCGTGTCGTCAAGCGCGTTAAATATTCTGCTCGGTCGTAAGCGAGGCAAGCCAGCGCCGTCATCACCGCCGTGCCATTCATGATGGCCAAGCCTTCCTTCGGACGCAAACGCAGCGGCGTGATGCCCGCTTCACGCAGAGCTTGTTCTGTCGGTACCTGAATGCCATCGCGCCATACTTCGCGTTCCCCGCACAGAACGGCAGCCAAGTAGGAGAGCGGCGTCAAATCGCCACTGGCGCCGACCGACCCTTCGGAAGGAACCAGCGGCAAGAGACCGGCGTCCAGCAAGAGCGCAATCTGCTCCAGCAGTTCCACCGATACGCCGGAGAATCCCTTGCACAGCGACGCCAGGCGCACCGACATCAACGCTCGCGTTTGCGGCGGCGTGAAGTATTCGCCGAGGCCACAGCCGTGATAGGTGTACAGGTGATGCGGCAGCTCGGCGACCAGATCGGGCGGTACCGTGACGGTGCAGGAATCGCCGTAGCCGGTCGTGACACCGTAGACGGTGCCATCCTCGCGCAACAAGCGGTCGAGGAAGTCGGCGCCGCGCGCAATCGCTGCGCGAAATTCGGGGTCGCCGGACAGCTCCGCGCGAGCCGAGCCTTTGGCGATATCGACGATATCTTCAATTTGCAGCCGGTTCTGGTCGAAGCAGACCACGCGTTGCGTGGATTTGGTATCAGCGGGGTGCATCGGATGTTTCCAGTCGAGGTAAATGCCAAAAATCGAAAAAATTAAACCATTGGTAAGGTGCGCGCAGGCAATGATATTGCAAGCGCGCCGCGTAGTCTGCGACCAGCGCTGCCAGCGCTTCCTCGCGCCCCTTGCGCGGCAAGCGCACCGATTCACGCAGCAACTCGAAGTGCACTTCGTAATGATTGCCGCGCTGCATCGAGAACAACATGTAGATCGGGCATTGCAAGACGCTTCCCAGTATGTAGGGGCCGACTGGAAAAGCCGCTGGCTGACCCAGGAAATCAGCTACCGCCACCCGTGGATTGGCGCTTACCGGCACGCGGTCGCCGGCAATCACGACGAATTCGCCTTGCTCGATTTTGGCCGCCAGCAACATCGCGGTGGCTGCATTCATATCGGTAACCTGCATCAGGTTCAGTTGGCTATCGGGATTCAAGGTCGCCAGCATCTGGTTGAATGCCTTCGCGTGCTTGGTATGCACAAGTACCGTCAACTGCATATCTTTGCGCAGCCGCGACAGTACGCGACATAGCTCCAGATTTCCCAGATGGGAACAAATCAAGACGAATCCGCGCTTCTCTGCAATATCTTGATTCATTCGCTCAAGTCCATGATATTCCACCTTGTCTGTCTTGAACAAACCGCCCCATAGCAGCATTTTGTCGAGTATGGCCTCAGCAAACGCGGCGAAATGTAGCATCACTCCGAGCATGCCGGATCGGATAGCGACAAAATGGCGCGCACGCTGGAGATAGGCAAGCGAGGCACGGCGCGGCAAGCGCTTGGTCAGCACATACCACAGCAACACCGGATATAACACAATGCGAAACGGCCAACGCCCGAACCAGCGACAGATCCAGAATAGCAGCCGCATGCCGGACACGAAACTGAATTCGTTCAGCGCAGCCCAATGCCGGCGCTGGAGGTTCATCGCGCCTTCCCATTCCCGTCCCCATTCCGGGCCAGCAGGCGCGGGATGCGCACCAGCATGCCGAAGAACAAGGTAGTGTGCATGCGGGTAATCAAGGCATTATCGAGCCAGACGCGGAAATGCGACACACCGTCGCTCGGATAAGAGACCCGTGTCGGCAGGTTCAACACTTCCAGGCCTTCCCAATACAGGCGCACCAGAATGTCGGTGTCGAAATTCATGCGCGCACCGAGTTTTTGGCGTTCAGCCAGCGCGATCACCGGCGCCACCGGGTAGACGCGAAAGCCGCACATGGAATCCTTGATCTGTAAAGACAATGTATTAATCCATACCCATACGTGTGTCAGGTAACGGCCATACAGGCGCAGTTTCGGCACCGATTCATCGTATTGCGGATAACCGGAAATGACGGCGGCAGGGTGCGCCGCGGCAAGTGCGAGAAATTTTGGTATGTCGGCCACGCAGTGCTGACCGTCGGCGTCTATCTGCAACGCATGGGAGTAACCGGCAATGGCGGCCTGCTGAAACCCGCTCAGGACTGCGGCGCCTTTACCGCCATTGACTTGACGACGTACCAGCGTGATTTGTTGTGGCGATGCGGCGGCCAGTTCATCCAATACCTTGGCGCAATCCGCCGAACTGCCATCGTCAACCAGGATACATTGGGCGCCATGCGTTAGCACGTCAGCAACCACAGCACCGATCGCATGCTCATGGTTATAGACCGGGATCAGGACGCAGGGATTAAACACCGGCTACTCCGAAGGCGATTTTTTGCCTTTCAAATCGTGCGGCAAACGCGCATTGGCGCTCCAGAGTGGGTTTCTTTACTAGCATCTGCATTCTTATTCTTGTGAGTGCGCGGCGGCGAACACGATGCGGCCACTGGCATGTTGCCCAAGCGCCGACAGGTAGCGAAAACCCAGGGTGTTCTTTTCCGAGTCATGCGTCAATTCCAGCGTGACGACATTTCCCGGCTGAATCACATGCTGAAATTTAAGTGCATTGATTGTGCGAAAATGCCGAGGCAGTACGAAATAGCGGCGCCCGATGGCAATCGCCCAATCGACCTGTACCACGCCAGGTAATATCGGCGCGTCGGGGAAATGTCCATCGAAATAATACAGGTCGACAGGGATGGAAACCTCCAGCTTGACCGAGGCGTCATTACTTTCGATGACACGCCATTGCGGCTCGCGTGGTCGATTATCGGGCAGAGAGAGCACGGACAATAGCATCGCCCGTGTGGTCTTGCCTTGAGCATTGACCGGCATTTGCTCCAGATAACGCCAACGCCGCGGGTAGGCAACCGGCTCGACCATGCCAATCAGCAGCGCGCGCAAGGTCTGGTTGAGCTTGAGTTTGCCAGCGTCCGCCAACTGTTGCTTGCCCTGCGCAGTCAGTGTCACGAAGGCTGCCAATTGCTGCCGTTGCCCCGGCACTTCATCGCACATCACAATACGCACTGTGTCGACCAAAGGCGATGCAGCCAGCAATGCCTCGATTGCATCCAACGAAATGCGTTTTTCCTCGATCTTGACGATGTGGTCGCCGCGTCCGTTCAGCAAGAAACGGCCCGCATCGTCGTGTGCCTGCGCGCGATCGGCCACTCGCAGCCATTCGGCATCAGCCAGATGCGGCGAGCGAACCTCAAGCAAATCCTCCCCCTCCGCGATGCGCCATTCGACTTGTGGCAACGCCAGCCAGGACTCATCTGTAGTCGTCGTGCGCTGGCGCCAGGCGATGCCGCCGGTTTCGGAACTGCCAAACACTTCAATCGGCACTTGGCCGAGCAACTTGCCGGTGGCGTGCGTAACATCGAGCGGCAACGGACCGCCGGATGAAAATACCGCGCGCACGCAGGCTACCGCGCCGCGCCAATCCAGATGTTCAGGCAAGCGCTTCAAATGCGCGGGGCTAGCAATCAGAACGCAGGAACGAAGTGCCAGCACCTGTGCTAATTCTTCGGGAAAATTCTGGCTGTGCGCATGCATCGCGCGGCCTGCGGTCAACGGCCACAAGACGCGAAACAGCAAGCCATAGATATGTTGTTGCGACACCGTGGCAATAATATCGGCGTCGCCTAGGGAAGGGCCAAACAAGGCTTCAAGCGTGGCGACCTCGCAGGACAGTTGCGACAGTCGCTTGGGTATCGCCTGCGCTGCGCCGGTGGTGCCGGAGGTGTGTACCACGAGCGCGGGGAAATTGCGATCCAGGGCCGTGAGCGTCCCTACTTGCCCGCCGTCTTCGACAGTCGGCTGCAAGGGCGCGCAGTCAGGCGGGAATTCGCCGAGGAAACCATCGACTGAATCCTTCAAGGCCTGATTGCTGGCCTCCAGCGTATCGGCCGTCAACCACACTGTTTTTCCGGCATGCCAGGCGCCAATCAAGGCAGCGCTGAATTCGATGCTGTCATCCAGATACAGCGCGAAATTCCCGCCAGCACAACGTTGCAGCAGATTGCGCCACGCCGAGATGCGCAACAGGAATTGTTGATTGTGCACGGCCACGCCACGACGCCAACCGATCACGCAATCAGCCGGTCGCTTGGTCAATATTGCATACAGATTTTCCAGCGTATCAGACATGATGCAAGCGCTTGAACCGGCGCCGAACAAGATACTCGCCGCCAAACAGCGCACCCATCAGCACATAAGCGATGACACTGGTGTAGAGCGACCAGACGGCTTCCGAGGCCCACAATGCAGTCGCCAGCGCGATCGAGCCGTTGATTACGAAGAACACGCACCAGACCTGGGTAACGCAGCGCGTGTAGCCGATTGCGGCTGCCGGCAAATCTGGCTCGCGCACGCGCGCCAGCCGTTCAACAATCGAAGGCGGCGATATCAAGCTGTAAGCAAATGCAACCAATAGCGCGCAATTGATCAGCACCGGATACAATTTCAACGGTAGCAATGCATTACTCCACACCGCTGTCGCGGCCAATGCCAATGCGCCGACCACCGACCAACGCGCGACCCGGCTTATTTTCAGGGACGGCAGGCGTGTCGCCACCACCGCCAATAGCAGGCAAGCCAGCCAATGCGGTTCCACGTGCCCACGCGCGATCCAGATTGCCAGCGGATACAACAGCGTGATGATTACCGTCAGGACGGTCAGGATAGAACGGTTTATGTCGCTTGCTCCGAGGAAAGATCTGCCAGGGCATCGACCACATCGCCAACGGTTCGTATATTTTTGAACACTTGGGGTTGCAGGCGCTTGCCTGTCATTTGTTTTAGCTTTACTGCCAGATCGACCGCATCGATACTGTCAATATCCAGATCGGAATACAGGTTGGACTGCAGCGACAGGGACTCTTTGTTCAACTCGAACATCTCGGCCAGCAAATCGACTACCCAAACGTATAACTCTTCCTTGCTCATTGCACTTACCACTACCATGACGCTACCCCCTTATTTCTTCCTGTTAGTTTCAATCAATGTCGCCAATGCGCGCACCGACGCGAAATGCCGTCGTGTTTCTTCCGAATCAGCGGACAGGGTGATTCCATAGCGTTTTTGCATCGCCACGCCCAATTCAAGCGCATCGATGGAGTCCAGGCCCAAGCCCTCGACGAATAAAGGGGCGTCGGAATCGATGTCGGCAGCACTGATGTCTTCCAGTTGCAACACCTCGATGATCAGGTCTTTCACTTCTAGCTCAAGCATGTTGTTGTTTTCCCTCAGTAAAATAGGTTTGCAGATAATGCGTCAAGTGCCGTGCCGCCATCACCTCTGTTGTATCGTCGGCAATAAAACGATCAATCTTGATATCTTCGCATACCTCAATCCGAAACCGCACGAAACGCGATGGCACGCGCCACCATTTCTCACCCTTGCCCAGCGTCATTG
>Ga0207021_1116_pt1 | contig 18986 bp, 13 predicted proteins | sample Alteio_BWMinCont_49_FD_153496 | JGI IMG/M metagenome (GOLD analysis project Ga0207021, IMG submission 153496) | Enriched cells from forest soil in Barre Woods Harvard Forest LTER site, Petersham, Massachusetts, United States -... | ecosystem: Environmental > Terrestrial > Soil > Temperate forest >... | reverse complement strand
GAACGCCTCCGTTTCAAGACAGCAAGTTGTTGCCGGAGAGCCAAATTCTCCAGGAGGAGATCGCGGCGGGAAGAAAAGAATCCGATAACCGGAACCGGCAGAAGCCTCACCAGGCGCAGCATCAGAGCAGTATTACACGGCGACAGTCCAGACCGGATATAGGTCCCCTCGCCTTGATTCAACAGCAGATCGCTATTTTGGCGAGCGACAGGCATGGAACCGGAACATGAACCGCAACCGTGTCACCATTAACTGGCAGTTTACGCGCGCAAAGGCACGCCGGAAATTCGGCTATAAAAGAAACCAAATCACACGGTCAAAGACCTACCTCTAACTTTGTCACCGTGGCTAGGACAAAACTTGGCTCCGGGCGAGCATCTCGCTTTCGATCCATCGATAGGTGCGTTCGAGTCCTTCGCGAAGCTTGATGGCCGGCTCCCATCCGAGCATCTCACGAATGCGCGTGTTGTCACTATTGCGGCCATTTACTCCCTTGGGGGCGCTGAGATTGTATCTGCGGCGAAGCCTGATTCGGGCTATGTCTTCGACGAGGTCGACAAGCTGGTCAATGGACACCAGTTCACTGGAGCCGAGATTCAGCGGCTCGTGGACATCACTCGCGCATATCATTTGAGTGCCTTGCATACAGTCGTCGATATACATGAAGGTGCGAGTCTGGGAGCCATCGCCCCAGACTTCGATCTCATTCGTTCCGTTGATTTTCGCCTCAAGAACCTTGCGGCAGATGGCGGCTGGCGCTTTTTCACGGCCGCCATTCCACGGACCATTGGGACCATAGACATTGTGGTAGCGAGCGATGCGACATTCGAGACCGAAGTCCTCGTCAAAGTGGCGGCACATGCGCTCGCTGAAGAGTTTTTCCCAGCCGTAGCCGTCCTCGGCCAAAGCCGGGTAAGCATCCTCTTCTTTGAGCGCAACAGCACAAGGTTTGGCCTGCTTCTCCACGTTGTAGACGCATGCCGAAGAAGCATAGAAGAATCGCTCGACGCCCAGGTCGCGCGCAGCCATCAGCATATGGGTATTGATCAGGACGTTGAGCATGCAGAGCGCCTTGTTGCTTTCAATGAAGCCCATGCCGCCCATGTCTGCAGCGAGTTGGTAGACGGTGGCTACACCTTTCACGGCGGTATAGCAGTGTTCTTTGTTCCTGAGATCCAGCGTAAGATTCTCGACACCTTCAGTTAACTGATGCCACTTTTCGAGTGGCTTGATGTCGATCGCCCGGATGCAGGCGGTGCCGTTGGCGATGAGGCTCTTGACGAGGTGTCCGCCGATAAAACCGCCAGCGCCGCAAACTACGACCTTGTCCCCGTTGTATTCCACGAAGAGGCTCCCGTGCCATTTTGAATTTTATGAAATGGAGGATGCAAGCTTTGAGAGCGGCCTGATTTCGTCTGGAGCGGAGGGTGGGACACTAAATGCTTCTGGCCAATCGCGGAACCACGAATATGCGCCGGGGGAGACGGGATAGCGGAGCCTGTTCCAGGTGTAGGGGCCGTCGGCTACCGGCAGAAATTCGCAATGTTCGAACCGGACTGGAGCAGATAAGAAATCGTTGTAGCAGTACAAGAAGTGGGATTCGGGATTAACAAGGCCCCGCAAGCGGTGGATCAGGGCCGTAAATGTGCTGAAAAGCGTGCCGGCAAAGGTTTGCGCCGTGCTTGCAACCATCTGCGTCAGCAGTGCTTCCACTGCCTCGTCGTCACGCGGCAGATCGGAGATGACTTTGGCACTCTCCGCGTTCTTGCGCATGTGCTGATTCAGGAAAATCACTTCGCGGAAGTGTTTTCCGATCGGGGCGAAGAATTCGTCTTGAGGCGAACCGTCAGTGCATACTACCAGCGGCTCATCGGAACGCATGCACGATGCGAGATTGGTAACGACTTCTTCGCCGGTAATGGACGCTGCGCGTGAGATTTTTCTCTTTGCCAGGTCATTCGATACGAAATCACCCCGCCTGACATGGATGGCATTGAATCTTCCCAAGCTGGCGGCAATGCGATTCGCGGCGTCCAGATAGGGACGCTTCGGATGCAATCGCTTCATAAGATCGACGACCGCACGGCGCCGCTCTTCATCAAGATAGAAAAAGTGCGAGTAGTGTCCGAGGGTGTGGGCATGGATGTGAATGTCCGGCGCCTCATTTTGCCGATCGTCAAAGGTGTAGACGTATTGCCGTTCGTTTCGAAAATCCTGCAGGCGTGTTCCATCGTTTGCCAGGTTCGCGGGAAAGCAGAATACAGAGTCGAATACCGGCTGCCATTCGCAATCGATAGCACCCGGCACCGAAATCCAGGTCTTGAGGAGATACTCACCCGACCAGGTTACCGGTATCTCATACAGATCGAGAATCGACAGAGGCTCGGGCCAGTTGCCACGCCTTAGGTCTGTTGGTGCAATCCGTGGCAGACGAAAACGATACGGCACCAGGATGCGGCCAGTGAGATAGGCGAGTGTTACCGCGATGTCCAGAGACATTTTGTTGTTGCTGAAGCCGCAGTAGTATCCGGGTATGAAGAGCCGTCGCATAATCCGCTTTTCAGGCGAAGAAGCTATAACCATACAGTTGATTGTGCACAGTGACAACACCGTACATCAAAGTGACTTCAAGACCTTGCTTTCGAGATCGAAGGTGGAAACCGGTTTGGTCGGCCATCGAAGGAATTCTGAGCGAACCGCCCCTCTGCCACAACGTAGTGCAGGAACATCTGCCCCATGGTATTGCCGTTAAATGGCTCTCTCCAGTGCTCTGCCTCGCAACCCAGATAGACGGCGGCGTCACCTTCATCCATCTCGACTCTTGCGTTCGGGGCAAACCACAAAGAGGAGTCACCGCCATGTCGTCCAAGGTGAATCGATGTGCTTATCTCACAAGCGGGGCGGTCCCGATGCCTGACTATGGCATCGCCATGGAAATACACTCGTGCATAACCATAGGAAGGCACCAGGGGAAAGCCAACTATTTCCGAGATCCTGGGCACAAGCTCAAGCAGCAGGGCGTCAACTGTCGCATCATCGGTAACAGCAGAGGCGGTTGGGATGTGATTGTCCCGGAAAGACTCGCCGCGCCAGTGCTTGAGCAACAGAGTCTTGTACAAGACACGAGCCAGGCACGGCTCAATCAGACCCTTGACGAGCAGATGACCTCTCTCGCGCAAGTCGGCATTCACAGGCGGATCATACCACGATGTTCCGGCGCATGAGTCAGCCGGTAGAAACTGCGGTCGGGATTTGATCCCGGCGCCGAAGCGAGTCCGCGACATGCGTCCGGAGCTGCGCCGTGTCGAGTTCGCCGCTCTCGCTTGCCACCAGCCAGTCGGGCAGCGGTGGATGCCACCAGGGAGCGTAGATGATCAGGCCATGCGGATTCAGCAGCCCCCCCAGGTAGCTGAACGAGGAGAGCGACAGGATCAACACGTCGGCGGTAGCGAAGTCGTCCAATGCCTCTCGCGCCTCAACATTAAGCACCGTCTCGAGGTTGGGCAGAACTTCGAAGTCTTCCAGCGCAGTTTGTTCCGGGCCTATCGTCGATGGCTGCTCCAGATCGAAGTACAAGCCGGGCGTGCCGGGATGAAGTGTGTAAGGCCGAGTAGGCATCTCCGTGTGCAACCGGACCACGAAGGGCGCTTCCTGCTCCTTCAAAACATCTATCACTGCACTGCAAACGCGGAGGTAATAGGCATTCGACAGGAGGCGGTATCGCCGGTCTTTTCGCGGCGGCACATTGTCTCCGCGACGTACGTGCATGCATACTCGAACGGGTCCTGTGGGTCGATATCCACGGTAAGGAGAGACCGCACGAACGGCGTAATAACACTCAGGATGCCGATCGGTGTAACCGTAACCGGAGAGGGCCTGAAGCAAAACGGGGTGTCCGGTTGCTGCTGCATGCTCCCGGTAGCAGTCGACCGTTTCTTGATCCAGATGATCAATGGACCGAATCCGCTCGCAACCCGCGAGATCAAAGTCGTCGGAGGGCAGCGAGAAAAAGGCGTTATAGCGGGTGGCAAAGTCCGGTTCGAGGTGTCCGGCAAGCAGTGGCATGAGGCCCTGGTATTCCACGCGCACAAGAGGCGTGTGAACATACTTAACGTTGAGTCCCCGGGAAAGCGCGTAGAGTCCATAGACACGCTGCAACTGCGCACCGACACCGTCGGTTGGGCTCGGGTCATAGGTGACGGCCAGTTCTCCGTGCAGCGTGGTTGCGGATTTTAACGATGGCCTGCTTTTGCCTAGGTTCCGCCATTCTTTCGAAGACAAACGCGCCGGTGCGGATTTCGTGAGGCTGTCAAAATTGCCCCGCCGGTCCCCATCTGAATCCAGTGTGCGCAGGATATTCCAGCAGCAGAGCGCTGAATGACGACAGAGCGAAATGAATCCGTCTCGTGCATGGCGGGTCGCCAATATGTCCGTGGTCAGTTCATGGAGGAAATTCCGAACTAAGCTCTGGCGCTGATGTTCCGATAGAACCTCATGCCGCGCGACGGCTGTAATCAGCTCGTTCTCAAAAGGAAGTTGCCCTGAACCAGCGCGCAAATTCTTCAGCGCTGATGCTGGTACGCTCGCTCCAGTCAGATCGCGGGCCAGGTCTAAAGCGACGTGGAGATACTTTTCGATGTGATAGGTCTGCGATCGTGTGACGACACTGCTCCAGTCAATCTCGCTCCCGAAGCCTCTGCACACTTCTGTGATATCGCAGAGGGTTCGTACATAACCGAGGAATTTTTTCTCTGTAGCAAGATGTGCACCAAAGTGGATCGCAAGATGGAGCAGATGGTCCTCGAGGCTTAACGTTAACGCCTCAACGGATGCGATCCTGTTGGTCTGTGCACGCTTCCAAAAATCTTCGACCAGAATCGGAAGACCAGGTCGCCCGACTGCAGTGGTCGACGGCAAAGAGATCTCGTTATATATCTCGACGGCGATCGATCCGCTCGTACCTCCAAAATAACGGGGATTTTCCTGCTCCTTCTGCCTACCTGACGAATAAGATTCTGACGTCGGTGTGGTGGCGTATCCGATAGTGCGCAGCAGCTTATCGATTCTGTTCAAATCGTGGCCGTGCACCAGGAAGTCCAGGTCTCCCATCGTTCTGAGCGCCGGAGAGGGGTAGACCAGTGCTCCCAGCGCAGCGCCCTTGAGAACAATCACCGGTATGCCCGATTCTGAGAATCGGAGGAGTATCGCACTCAATGCGGTGTGCTGGGTGACGCTCCGAATGGCATCGCGCCGATACGCATGTCTCAGCTGCTCGGCTACTGACGCGGGCACACAACCGCAGACAGCTTCGCGCCGTAAATTGGCGTACACCACAGGCGCCACGCCCCATCGCTCCGAGTTGCGCACGACTTCCTGCCAATCCGGATCTCGCTTCACCATATCCTCGATTGCCGGCAGGTTCGGTTCTACGCGTGCGCAGGCGAGGATGAGACGGTTTTCCAACGTGACCGAGCGAGACAGGATGCGTGAGGCAGTCATGTGGGCTGACCCAATCACAGCTAGAATAAACTGCATTGAATCCGATGGGCCGCTTCCTTCTTCAACTTCGTTGGACCGGACGCTTCGGCAATCGGATTTTCCAATATGCATACGGCGCTACCTATGCACGGCAGACAGGTCTTGAATACTGGCTACCGTCGGAGTGGGAAGGCACGAGGCTATTTCGATTACAGAGCCATAAATTCGTGGAGAATGCCGAGATTCGTGCCGCGCTGCTCGATCCCGAAGAGGGAGCCGCGAGCAATCGGAAAAAAATGAACGCGATCTGGATGTACCATCCTGACGCCGAACTCTTCGATGCCGAACTTGCTCAGGATCCTTACCTGGATCCAGGCCATCCTGTCTGTCACGCAAATGGGTGCGTCTTTAATCCGAGGCTACTGCATCGGTTATCGAAGGAGCATTTGAAGAGCTTGTGCGACTTCAGTGATGAGGTTACGCGCCTCGATACTTACAAACGTTACTTCGACATGCAAGGGATGTATGACGTGGCTCATCTCCGGCGGGACGATATCAGCGATGCGGAATATAACCGTAGTCACGGGCAGGGCTACTCGGTCATATCGAGAGATTCATATCTCCGCGCATTCAGGAAATTCGGATTTCCTGAGGACTCTATCGAGTGGGTATCCGATGACTACACGGGAAAGTGGCATGTGGACAGGAAACAGAGAGGTCGGGGCGGATGGAGCTATCCAACTGGATCGCAATATGTCCCCGGCATCATCTTCGACTGGCTGGCCGACTTCCTGAAGCTGTATTTCGCAAGAACGATCTTCCGTGCGAACTCTTCATTCAGCTGGTGGGCAGGGCTACTATCGCCGACCGCGAAAGTGTTCAGCCCGATCTTAGACAGGCGCCACATCTATGGAGTCGATGGCCTTGAGGAGATTGATGTCGACTTTGTTGAAGGCAACCATCCACATTGGATTTATGGAGGGCCAGATATTGTTCTTGACAAGTAGATCCGACTCGACGAGAGAAAGCTAATGCGACTTTCCGTTATTGGATTGGGGAAGCTTGGCGCTCCTTTGGCCGCAGTTTTCGCCAGCAAGGGTCACGATGTGATCGGCGTCGAGACTTGCGCCGAACGCGTATACATGTTGGCTGCCGGCAAAGCTCCGGTTCAGGAACCACATCTGCAGCAGCTGATCGATTCCAGCAAAGCACGGATCATCGCAACTGCGAGTTATGAAGAAGCCGTTGTCGGCAGCGACGTCACTTTTGTGATCGTGCCCACTCCGACGGATGAATACGGGAGATTCTCAAACAAGCATGTGCTTGCTGCAGTCGAGGAGGTTGGAAAAGCTCTATACAACAAGGCGAGTTATCACGTCCTGGCCATCGGCGCGACAGTGATGCCCGGCTCGACAGGCGGACAGATTCGGGATGCGGTCGAGCAGAGTTCGGGGCGGCGTGTTGGCGAAGATCTAGGCCTCTGCTATAACCCGGAGTTCGTCGCATTGGGCAGTGTGATTCATGACCTGCTCAACCCGGACTTCATCCTGCTCGGCGAGTCGGATGCCAAGGCCGGAAAAATGATGGAAAACCTCTATCGCAGTGTCTGTGACAACAACCCACCGATCCGGCGAATGGATCTAATGAATGCGGAGATTGCGAAGCTTTCTCTCAATGCATACGTCACCACAAAAATCTCCTTTGCAAACATGCTGGCGGAGATCTGTGAGCGCCTCCCCGGAGCTGACGTTGACCTTGTGACCTCTGCGATAGGCTTGGATAGCCGGATCGGCGCGAAGTGTCTTAAGGCTGCGACCAGTTACGGAGGGCCGTGCTTTCCTCGGGACAACCTTGCCTTCAGCATGATGGCGCGCATGCTCGGCCCTGAGGCGCTCATAGCAGAAGCGACCGACCGGCTGAATCGCAGGCAGGTGGACAGGCTTGTGGCTCATGTGCGTCGGCAGACCACTCCCGGAGGGACTGTCGGCATTCTTGGACTCTCCTACAAAGCCGACACATCACTGGTCGATGAGAGCGCGGGCGTTGGGCTCGCCATCCGGCTGCGCGACGCCGGTTACATTGTGAAGGCATTTGACCCAATGGCAAGTGATCCCGGTCAGGAAGTTCTGGGGCCAGACATAATCAGCGAATCAATCGAATCCTGCGTGCACGGAGTCAGCGTGCTGGTCATCACGACGCCGTGGCCGGAATTCTCCAATCTTGACCCTGCCATGCTGGAGCGGCCTGGCAAGCGGTGTGTCATCGTTGATTGCTGGCGAGTGTTGCCCAAAGAGCGATTCAATAATGTAGCGGAGATCATTTATCTCGGCCGCGGGGATGACTGGGTCCCGGAGCCCGCGTAAGCTAGTCCGCCTCGGCGCGGGCTATTCCGGCTGGCCGCTCGCCTTCCCGGAACCAGATCGTCATCGCGAACCGGCTATCACGAAACTCCTCACTCTCACGATGCACAGGACGTACTTCGTGGAAGGTGTCACTTCGAAAGAAAACGATGCTGTTGTCGAGAGGCGCAAGCGTCGTGTAGCTTGCTGCGGCTGTACTCCCGCGGTCGGTAACCCAGTTATCGTAAAGTCTCAGTTCTCCACCCGTGAAACGCCGCGGACTGTTATGAAAGTAGTAGACGCAGGAGATGCGCCGATCGTCGGTTTCTGCATTCCCAGTGTCACGGTGGGGCGCGAAGAAGCCCTCATCGGAGTGTGCGGTGAGTTGCCGCTCGACCTTGCCTGATGGAAACCAGGAGAGGCCCAGTTCACGCCTCACAAACGGCAGGAGGCCACGCATCGGTTCGTCGAATAAATTCCAGATCTTCTCGACTTCGGTCCCATACAAAGTGCGCGACTTGCGGAAGCCATAGTCCAGTTGCGATTTTCCGTATGCGGTGAGCACTTCCGACTCCCGAAATGCATCCTGGTTGGCAACGGCGTGATCGAGCAGGAGCCGATGATCGTCAGCGGACAGGAAATCTGGAATGCGCACATAGCTTGCAGTCTCGAGTCGGCGTCGCGAGGGTGCTGGACGGCCGTCCTCGGATCGCAATCGTTTTTCCGCCACAGCGGCCAGATTCGCAGCTATGTCCCCGGGAACCGTCTCATCGAAATCGAGAGCCTGGCTTACGAGAGCGTCATCCACAACCTCGAGAAGTCGCGCGGCCGTCTCGGTAGCCTCGGGCCGCACTCCTTGCAGCGTGACGACTCGGGGCGCAATGCGTGCAGCGATTCGCAGGATCCTCGCGGATTCCTGACGCGCCAGAACAGTTCCTTCGATGATAGGCAGCACCGCCCGCGCGTTGCGCAGGATGCTCGGCCGCCAGGTACTTCCCGGCTGGTAGGGCGCAACCACGACCATACCAATTGGCAGCGGCTCTGTCGCCATATCTTCCCATTGGAGTCGGAGATCGGCTGATGACCCGATCATTTCGTTACGCAACACAAGAGGCCGCCTGTACGGATGAACACGGCCCGCATCATCGAGAATGGCAAATTCATCGGAGTAGTACACAGCCCCAAGCCGAACAAGCTGCGATACCAAAGTGGTTTTCCCCGTCAGGGATCTTCCCGGTACGAGGATGGCCATTCCTCTCCACCCGACGACACCGGCATGCACAAAAAGCCCCTGATAGGATCGCCGCGAGGTAGTGTGATCGAAGTGCTGTAGCAGCAGTTCGAGCGCGCCGTCTGTAGTGGCAACGTGGAAGCTCTCTGCGACGAGTCCTGTGCAGGTGATGCGGTAGCCTGTCGTTTCCCCGCTCCCTGCCGGCTTATCGTGAGCCACTATGTAGGAAATCACTTCGGCTCTGGATCCGGATGCCTCCACGAACTCCGGCGGAAGAGCGTCTCGCAGGCGAGAACACAATCTCGCGCCTACGGCATCTATCAGACGAAATTCGACACCGTAGCAATCTAGTGTGAGCTCCTCTTGCTGCGCGGGTTCGCTCATGTTATGTGTCAGCACCGGGTCGCCACCCATGCGGGCGAGCATACCACCAATCTTTCGTCTGACCCTTCTTCGCGAGAAGCTCGCGCTATTGGGCCTTTGCTTTCTTAATCCTGCAATTCGGAATTGACAGGCATAATTCGCCAAGGTATCTTGTCTCAGATTTCGGCCCGGAGGTGGGAATGGTAGCAAAACGGGTTGAAGGCATACACATCGAGCGGGCAGCGGACGAGATTCTGGCAGTGAAGACTGCCACATCCGAGGCCCATGCGCTGAACCAGAGTGCAGCAGTCATCTTCGACTTGTGCGATGGCACGGTTTCCAAATCTGAAATGGCTGCCCGGCTTCAGCGCCGCACTGGTCTTCCCGCCGACGAAGAAATCGTTGATCTTGCCTTGGCTGAACTGGCCGATGCCGGACTCATTACGCTGGACAGCCCCGAGTTTGTTACAACGGTTACGCGGCGCTCGTTGATTCGCCGATTTGCGCTTTCCGCAGCTGCCGTAGCAATGCTTCCAATTGTCGAGACCATCCTCGTGCCGCCCGCCAGTGCACAGGATTCCCTTCGCGGTCGCGACTCTTCATTTGAGCAGGCGTGCCCCACACCAACGCCAATACCTGAATAGCTGACCGGCGGTGCGAGGCGCCGCTAAAAACTGCAAGCCAGGTCCGTCATGGAATTCAAGCGAATCGTTCCTCGTGCGCTTGCCCCGGGTCCCTGCCACTGTGCAGGTGTGTCCCTGCACGGGCGGAAACTTTGTTCCGCATTCTTTCTTCTGCTGTGCGGGGTAGCCGCAGCCGTACCGTTTTGTGCATGGGGCCAAGATACGGACGGTATTCAGATTGTCTCCGGAAATAACCAGACGGGCACTACCACGCGAAGCCTCTCGGCACTGTTTGTTGTCCAGACGGCGGGCAACCCCGTCTCGGGCATCGAGATTACCTACACCGTCAATCCCTCTGGCGGTGCAGGCGGCACTTTCCCGGGCGGAGCTTCTTCATTTGTCACCAGTACAGGGGCATCTGGGTACGCGGTGACTCCACTGCTTGTCGCCAACAGCACTGCGGGCAGCTTCACGGTTACGGCATCGGATCCAACTGGGGGCTCGGTCACTTTCAACGTCACGACAAGCCAGTGCGTAGCCGATCCCGAGGTCACGATCAATGCCGACACCGGTGCGGGCAGCCTGCGAGAGGCCGTGACCACTGCCTGCGCCGGATCAACTATCTCCTTCACCAGCGGATTGACAAACCCGATCACGCTGGCGAGCCGTTTGCGGATCGACGACGACCTTACCCTGCAAGGGCCAGGCGCGGCCAATCTGGCGATCAGCGGCGCCAACAAGACAAGGCTGTTCTTCATCGGCGGCGGCCTCGTAAATATTGCGTCATTGACGCTGGAGAACGGCCTCGGCCAGGGCGGGAACAGCGATTGCGGAGGCGGAGGCGCTGGAATGGGTGGAGCTATCTTTCAGAACGATGGCACTCTCAGCCTGACCGACATAACCTTTACCGGCAATAAGACGCAGGGCGGCAGCGGTAGTCATAGTGCGGATACTCTCTCGGGCGGCGGAGGCTTCGGCGGGAATGCGAACGGCCAAAATGGCGCGGGCGGCGGTGATCTGTTCGGTCTTGGCGGTTTGTTCAACGCGGGTGGTACTGGCGGGGCCGGCGCCGGAGGTGGAGCGTCCGGCGCGGGCACCGGCGGGAGCGGCGGATTCGGGGGTGGCGGCGGCTCCAGCAGCAAGACACCCGGCAACGGCGGATTCGGCGGCGGAGGCGCTGCATTTGGCGGCAGCGGCAAACCTGTCGAGGGTACCGGCGGCTACGGCGGCGCCAGCGGCACAGGGGGGTGGGACTACGACTGGTGAGTTCCCCGGCACCAGCACCGGCACGGGCGGAGGCGGCGCGGGTTTCGGCGGTGCGATCTTCCAGTATGCCGGAACGCTCAATCTGGGCGCGGATCAATTTATGAGCAACACCGCTGCCGGCGGAAACGGCGCACAGGGCAAAGGCGGCGCGCTGTTCATCTACAACGGCTCCAATGCGTTCGACTTTGGTTCCAGCTACGGCACAGGGACAACGGCGAACATAGCTGCGAGTGCGGGTGTAGCCGGCATCGGGAATTCCGCCGCCCCTTATGTCACAGGAGCAACCTGTCCCAGCATGGACACTGTAAACATCTGCGGCCGGCTTATGGAAGGCATGCTCAGGGCAGTTGCGGGCAATGGACAGACCGTAAATGCGAACGCAAACCTCTCATCCCTGATCGCGGGGGTTACCCCCAGCACAGCCAATATTCCGGTCACGTTCACCATCAATCCAGGCTCCAACGGTGCGGGGGCAACATTCTCCGGCGAGACAACCCCGGAGAGTGTTGACACCGGCACGAACGGCCAGGCGACCGCTCCTACACTAACCGCGAATGGCATCCCTGGGACATTCACCATTACTGCCAGCGTGGGAATACTGTCGGCTACCTTTAACATCACCAGCCGCCAGGCGCCTCAGACGATCACCTTCGCCACTCCTGCAGCTCAGGTCTATGGAGCATCGCTCACGCTCGATGCCAGCGCCAGTTCCGGCCTCTCAGTCACGTACACTTCAGAGACAACCACCATTTGCACCGTTTCAGGTACAACCGCGACGATGATCCACGTCGGAACCTGCAGAATTCAGGCTATGCAGTCCGGCAATACTGAGTACCTGGCGGCTCCGTCCGTAACGGTGAGCTTCGCAGTGAGCAAAGCCCCGCTAACCGTGACGGCCAACAGCTTTTCGCGGGCGTACTTTGCCGCGAATCCAATGCTTACCTTTGCGATCACGGGGTTTGTAAACGGCGATAATTCGTCGGTGGTTTCGGGCACTGTTGGGGTGACTACCACCGCAACCGAATCCTCGGCTCCCGGAACCTATCCAATCACCTTCTTGTCGGAGCTTCTGACTGCCACCAACTATTCCTTCACCTATGTGAGCGGCACACTCACTGTACTCGAAAGATCTCAGACCACAATCGCATCGCTGACTTCAACGACGGCCACGATCAACGTGTTTGGCTTTGGTTTCACGGCATCGAGCGGCCAGCTTGCATTCACTGACGTTACCACGGGCAACCCTATAACAGCTCCGGTCACGCTCAACACGGGCACAGTTAAAACAACTCTGACTACCCAGATGACCAGCAGCACTGGCTCGAATACCCTCCCCGTCTGGACCACGCTCGGCGATATCAATGGCGACGGCATACCGGACCTGGTCACTTCGCTCTATATGACGGATTCGGTGAGTGTGCAGATCGGCAACGGCGACGGAACCTTCAAGACGGCAACCACGATCCTGATCGCTACAGGTTTTGGCCCTGCCGAGTGCCACCTTGTCAGCCTGCGCGGTAACGGAACCTTGGATCTCATCGTCGGCAGCTTTAATGTGAACCAGATTGCAGTGCTGCTCGGCAATGGAAACGGCACCTTCGGAAGTCCCGTGTTCTATACCGTCGGTTCGGCGACCAACACAGCCACTTCGCTCACGACTGGATATTTCAATGGCGCCAACGGTTCGCTCGATGTGGCGGTCGCCAACACTGGAGACGGCACCGTCAGCATTCTTACCGGTAATGGGACCGGCACCTTGACCGTGTCGAGCTCGGCTATCAAGGTGGGAAATGAGCCCGAAGCCATTCGCTCAGGAGATTTCAACAATGACGGCTATTCCGATCTGGCAGTAGCAAACTACGCCGATGGTACGGTTACGACCCTCGTGAACAATGAGAGCGGGGGCTTCGCGGCAAGCACCATCAGCGTGGGCAGCGGCGCAAAGTCGGGTCCGCAGGCTTTGGCTATCAATGGCTTCGGAGCTGGACTGCTGTTGGCAGTCGCAAACTTCAAGGACAACACGGTTAGTGTCCTGCCAAGCAACGGCACCGGCGGATTTGGTGCGCAAACCATCGTCAATGTCGGCAAGGGGCCGGACGACGTGAATTTCGCCGACTTCAATGGCGACGGCATTCCTGACTTGGCGGTAGCAAACTATACAGACAACACAGTCAACCTGGTGTTGGGAAGCGCTGGTGGAAGCTATACGGTGCTGAGCCCGTTCAGTGTGGGGACGAGTCCGTACTCGGCTGCTGTCGGCGACTTGGATCAAGACGGGACGCCTGATCTGGTGGTCTCGAATTGCTTCAGCAACAACACTGGGACACTGTTGGATGGAAGCCAGATCTCCGTTCCATATAGCGGACTTTCCTTGACCTCCGGAAATACACTCAACTCCACCTACACCCCGGATAGCAGCAGCAAATACGCATCCAGTACCTCTTCCAGCGTGACTGCTCCATAACGGCAGAATCGGGAGGAAGAGAATTCAGGCAAAGCCATGAAAAATAGAAAAGAATCAAGTCACTCCCAGGCCAGCCTGGATCCCACTCCGCGGTCTTTTCACGATCCTGCAAATCAATCTTACACACCCAGTCGACGCGAACTGATCGAACGATACGGCAAGTATGCAATTGTGGCCGCCCCTTTGCTTGTCTTTGTGTCCAAGGCGCGAGCTATTCACAGTAAGCCTCAAGTCGGAAACGCGCATCAATACCGACCTCAAGTTGAATCGCAAAGAGAACGCAAGTCCAACGATTCCGGGTTAAGGATGTTGATGCAACCTTTGGTTGGTACGTGATACGTCTCGTCCCGTTCGGCTAATGCGTTCTTGCACGAAATTCGATTGTTGCGGTGGCTGTGACTCGCCAAATTGTCATCTGAGCGCAAAAGGAGCCGGCGTTTTGAACTCGCAGGCAGATTCTCGACTGCAGCCGGGCGTGTTGGGTGACCACGGATAGTCACACAGAGACTGTGCCGAGTGGGCGGCGAGAGATCAGCAGCTACACCTCGCCCTCAGTTCATCTTCAACTCTGACGAAGAGATGTGCGCAGCAGCAGTTCAAGCGGCCAGACCGTAACGGTGATGCAAGCCACCAAGTCTTGACATGGACACGACTCGGCAGCCCATATTCGGGTTCTTCTCTGGTTCGCGATCCGCAGGGGTTCCCTTTGTAGCGCGAGATGCGTGCGATCGTCGTGGTAGTAAAGGATGTATGCGTTCAGCAGCCGCTTCAGCTGTCGTTCATTCAGGACGATCACATGGTCAAGCAGATCCCAGCGGCAGTTGCCCACCCAACGCTCGGAAACACCGTTCTGCCATGGACTTTGGAAACTGGTCCGCTTGGGCTGAATGCCAAAGCTCTTCACGGTGTCGATGACTTCCTCATTGAAGCTCGCGCCGCGATCAAAGATCAGGTAGCCGGGCGCCGAGTCATAGGGAAAAGCTTCGCGAAGCTGCTGGACAACCCAGGCACTGTTCGGATGCTTGGTCACGGTGCAATGAAGGATACGTCGTCGATCATGCGCGATGATAAAGAAGCAGTAAAGCACGCCGACTGCGTCGGTGTTCCCAGCAAGAACACCAGAGCGGGCAGATGTCGTATAAGAATTAACTACTACTTGGGCATTAGTTAGCCCACATGAACCCGTCCATATCTGCGATGGTGCCCGTAACACGCGTCTGTGCCGAAGCATGCGGGATCGCAAGCGCCAAGGCGCCCAGGAGCAGGAGACGCGATTCCGTGTGGGGTTTACTCCAAAAGAAAAACCGCCCTGGGGCGGCTTCGGAAGGCATCCAAGGTCTCGCTTATGGGATGGCCACGGCCTTCCATGCCGAAGATATGCAGACGTAGAGCGTTGTGCTGGCTGCGCCCGCGCTATTCGTGTACAGAGAGCCTGAGGTACAGGAGCCAGAAGGGGTTCCGCTCCCGCTTCTCCACGACTGGCCGCTATTCAGAGCAAGCACGTTGGCAGTGCAGGTTGAGGCCAGTACTGCACTCGGCGCCGTGGTTCGCTCGTTGCAGCTATTGAATGGCCCGTTGCCCTCATCGTAGACATCGCCGGAAGAAAATCCCGACAGGTTGCCGAACGATGTCGTATTCACTGCACCGCCGCTCTGGCCAAGTATGTAGTAGGTCGTATCGGCGGACACGTTGCCAGAGATGACCGATCCGGCATTCGCAGCAGTCGTCAGATGAATCGCAGCGTTATCCCGAGGGTTTGATGGATTTCCGCCTGAAAATATGCCGCTGAAGATATTGCCATGCGCAGCAATTACGCCGCCGACATCGTTGATCGCCCACGAATTGCCGTTGATGAACGCGTTGCCGATGACCGTCCATCTACTCGATTGGATCTGAATCGATCCGTTCGGTGCCTGGGAGTCCTCAAACACGTTATCGTTGATCTGACCTTCAAACACGTTAGACGCATTGTAGATATCGGCGCTGATGCCACGAGCGAACGTGTTGTTTGCGATCTGCAGACCATACACCGGAGCGGCAATGTAGATGTGCTGCTCCGTTGGAGAATAGTATGACGAGCTGGTTGATGACGAGAACTGGTTGTTAGTGATCTTTACCCGGTAGCTTGTGTAGCTGGCATTGTTAAAGTACAGGCCGAACTGATAGGGGTAGTTGCAATAGTTGTCGTCGATGATCAGGTCATAAGCGCCCTGAATTTCGAAGCAAGCATATTTCGGCGCGTAAGTGCGGTTGTTCGTGATCAGCATCGAATGGGTGCTGGTGTAATCCGTTCCTGTTCCAACCACAATCACGAATACACCGCACTGGTCGCACGTGTTCTCGGAGACAATTCCATCCGTGCCCTGCACCTGGATACCAATGTTGGTTTGCAGCCAGTTGTGCTCGATCGTAAAGCCGTTGGCATTTGCCATGATGCCATTCGAAGCATTCGGGGCCTGAAGGTATAAGTTTTCGACTACCGGGACAAGGCCACCCGGATCTGAGGTTCCGGAGGCGTTGGTTCCCATTTGAACCATGAAGTTCGACGAGTCGTAAGACACAAGCGCAGACAGCGTACTGCCCGCACCAATCAACGTCTCTCCCTTACGCACCGCGATCGTATTCGAATGCACCAGATAAGTTCCGGGCGGCACGAAGACATTCGCGAGTGTGCTTGGATACGAACCAGTGCTTTGCAGAGCATTCTGAAATGCCACTGTGTCATCGTGCCCATAATGGCACTGCAGACCTGATTCGTTCGCCGTCGCAGCACTGGCCAGCACCACGTCATGCGAATCGGTCACCGAACTGATCGACAAATAGCCACTCAGGCCCGCCACGCACGCAAATGACTTGCCTGCATCAGTGGATACGAACGAAGCCGACGCGCTCGAGAGGGTGGTGCTGCCGTTTGATAGAACAACGTCGCGCAGCTGGATCGCGTCACCATGGGCACCATTGTTCATCATGCTTAGGGGCGTGGCCTTGTCCGTATATTGCTTCGTCGTTGCCTGGAGGGATGAGGTCGGAGCGCCAGCAAGTGCCAGCGGACCCGTCAAAGTTTCGCCCGTCAGAGGGAGGTTCCCCGTAGCGGTCCCATTAAGATTGCCGCTGAATCCGCCGCTGGGGGCGCTCAGCACATTATCGCTGATGACCGCCCCGCATCCCTGAATCGGCACGTCACCCGAGGAATAGCAAGGGATCGTGTACTGCGTGGAAGGATTGATGCGTTTGTTACCACCTAAGAAAAAGTTCTGATCTGGGTAACAGTTCGTGCCGGTCTGTGAACTCACATAACATACGGTATAGAGGCCCGGGGTAGCATAGGCGCAGGCATGCTCGAATCCGTCTGTCATGACCGGGTTTGTGATCGTCCTAGCCGAGCCTCTGCAATTTGCCGTACCGGAGCCGGTGGAGCTTCCGTAGATGGTCGCCAGGGGGGTAAGGCTCGATATGTTGGCAGGCTGCGTCAGGACGTAGAAGGAAGCGCCTGAAATAGCCTGCCCCCGAGCATTCTGGAAATAGAAGTCCTGACGGGCATAAGAGGCTTGCCCGTAGGCCTCTGAACAGATCAGCAGAAAGAGCCAGAAGATTCTTTTCATGATCTAGGCAAATATAGTGACGATGAGGCCCGTAGTCGAATAGCCGCAGGTTCTGGAACGGCCGCTTTTGATAACTCATCGGTAAACATGGCCGCGGGCATGATGTGTCCGCTGATTCAACGTTGCCGGAGTCGGAAGAAGAGGTGGTGCTTTCAACTTTATCCTTGCTGTATGATCGTCGCTCTGATTCGAGTATAGAGCCGTTCGCGTAGTTCTTCGGGAGCGCGGCAAACGATGTGTTCCTGTGACTCGTGTCGAAATGAAGCCGTTCGCTTTCATCGGCGCGACAGCACCAAATGACCGGACGGCCGAGAGCGATGGCTTTCCTTGATGCGAGCACAGGTCGGCACCTGCGTTATACGTTTCGAGGCCTGCTCAGGCGTTTACCCTCTACACTGGAGGCTTCAGCCGCTTCGTTACCTCCACGACTGCTCCGATTGCTACCGGGCGGAGCGAACCAGTTCCCGGGCAGGAGCCTCACCTGCTGTAACCAGCATCTTTTCACGGCGCACAACCCAGTAGGAATCGAGATCGCTGGTCTTCTGCGAACGTCATCACTGACTCATACGCTACGCTCAGACCAGGCTTCTTGACGGACTTAAGAACACCACTGATGATCACGAGCCGTGACTGCCGCTCCCTCTGCAGCACAGATATGATCGCCTAACCGTGTTCCCTTACGTCCTCGTCTGGACCACGTCAAGTCGCTGGGCTTCTTGTGGATGTCCAACCCGATGAAGTTCATACTGGTCACGAGGAGCCTCCGAGCCTCCTTGAATGTCTCTGAACCAGCCGCTTGCGACTGAGTTCAGCCCTTGTACACCAAGTGCTCCTCAACCCAGCGACTTATCCATTCCATCCAAACAAATGGCTTTCCGCTGTCAATTCGCGCTAACCGGCTAGTAGAATGCGTCTAGGGCTGTGCCAGGGGGCATTCCCACGGGAGCCGATGACGACCGAATCCCCAATTGCCGAATTAAATGAACGAGCCGATTCTCCTCATGTTTCGAGTGTCACCGAACGCTCTGAAAAGATTGATGAAGAAGTTTCTGTGCTCGATCTGCTGATTGTCCTTGCCCAGCGAAAGCGCCTCATCCTCCTAACCACCGCGGCCTTTGCGATTTTCGCCGTTGTTATCTCGCTCATTCTGCCGCAGCGCTACACTGCGACCGTAACCCTTCTACCGCCGCAGCAAAACTCGACAATGGGGAGCATGTTGGCCTCGCAAGTGGGCGGCATGGGAGGTATGGCGGCACTGGCAGGAGCCGGTCTTGGCATAAAGAATCCCAACGACATGTTCGTTGCGCTGTTCAAAAGCCGTACCGTGGAAGACGCCATGGTCCAGCACTTCGGCCTTATGCAGGAGTATCACATGCGCTATCTCTCAGATGCGAGAAAGGTATTTGAGAGCAATGTGACTGTGGACGGCAATGGGAAGGATGGCCTGATCCACATTTCCATTGAGGATCCAAATCCAAGACGCGCCGCAGATCTCGCCAACGGCTATGTTGACGAGTTTCGCGGCCTGTCCCAGCATCTCGCCATTACGGAAGCCTCTCAGAGAAGACTCTTCTTCGAGCAGCAGCTTGAGCAGGCAAAGAATAATCTGGCTGACGCCGA
>Ga0207021_1115_pt1 | contig 19026 bp, 20 predicted proteins | sample Alteio_BWMinCont_49_FD_153496 | JGI IMG/M metagenome (GOLD analysis project Ga0207021, IMG submission 153496) | Enriched cells from forest soil in Barre Woods Harvard Forest LTER site, Petersham, Massachusetts, United States -... | ecosystem: Environmental > Terrestrial > Soil > Temperate forest >... | reverse complement strand
ATTTTTTTCAGGTAGAAAATCGGATTGCGCCGGTCTTCATCCCGCGTAAAATAAAGTGTATCAGTCCTTCCGTGGCTTCACGATTAATCTCAATCAGTTTAGGATTATTTTTTTTCTTGCTGTTTTTTTTCACTTGAATCGACTCCAGCAAGTTATAAAAAAAAGCAGAGACTGCACCTCTTCCTCTCTTCTTTTCGAAATGTAACTTTAATTCTTTATAGTGGGCGATGAGACCTACAGTCATAGCGCTACCCCGAATATGGAGCCAGGTACGGCCCAAGGATAAGTTTCCTTTAAGTAATAATCCATCTTCTGTTTTGAAAAAACTATTTACATCCGAGAGATCTTGCTCATTGATCTGCAAGTCAAGATCGAGATTTTGTTCTGCAGAAAACGGTAATGCTCGAACTTCTAATTTTAATCTTCCAGACGTGCCCAGTATTCCTGTTGCTCCTATTTGGAGAGAGCCCTCTTTATCTGAAATTCCCATTTTTTTTATTTCGACGTTTCCATTGATATTGTCTAAGTGAACCCTTGCTTCTCGAACACCTGATCCAACCCTTGATTCCTGAATGTAATTAAAAACTCCATCTATTACAGTTATTTTTGTAAACACCGTGTAGAATCTAAAAATGCCTTTATCTCGCCCATTCCCCAACAATGGCTCTTTCACCTCACCCTCCGTGATTTTGACAAGAGGTCTGAGGAGATGGATTTCATCGACCGCTAATTTTTCCCCGTTAAACAAAACATCCCAAAGCGAGATGTGAAACTTGACTTTCTCTATTTTACTCTCCAGCTCTAAACTTCTCTTGTTTCCGACTTTGAAGTAGGCATCTCTCAATGTTATGAGTTCAGGCAGGTAAGAAATTGATAGCCTTTTTATTTTCAGACTGCACTGAGGGCACTTCTTTTCCACTTCTGAGATAATCTTGTTTCGAACCAATCCGGGAAGGACTTCATAACAAAATACGAGAATTGCCAACAAAATGGCTCCAAGAACGATGACCTTTGGTGCTTTACTGTAATGTTTGCGAACGTGATTTGGGGTGGCCACCTTCGTTTTCTAATGCAATATTTTTGGATTTCTGCCTGAAATCAATCCCGCTACAAGACTGATTACTGCGAGGACGAGGAAAACAATAAGCAATATTTTCCCAATTTCAATTGAAAGTCCTGCAATATTATATGCTCCCAATAGAATCGCCAGTAAACCTATGACAAAGAACATCACTGCGGCCCTTAGCATAATTATTTCTCCCATTCTCTGGATCATATGGGCTGCAATAGTTATACCAAGCAAAACCGGCAGACAAGGCTTACGCCGAGGCCATGGCTGGAACTGTTCGGGGAGTGGACAAGATCCAAAACAATCTGTCTTTCCATATGGAAAAAAGAGAAAGTCCCTATCACCTTCGGGCCTGATTTGTGATTGTGATTCATTTATCAGTTACATTTACGCGCTTCTCTGGAAAATGCCGCGGAAAATCTCGCTGGACAAAAACTATCAGACTTTCTCGGACTGAGCACCTCAAATCAAAACTATCAGAGGCATTCCTGGCGCCCATTATAAATCGGACCTGCATCTCCGTATTCGTACAATCCGTGATCTGAACTCCAGCAATTCTTCCATCCCACATCGGATTATTTTCTAGTATTCGCTTAAACTCCCTGCGCAATGGTTCAAGCGGCATGGAATAATCCACATAAATCATTACCGTGCCGACCAAATCCGCGGTGGCCCGGGTCCAGTTTTGAAATGGCTTTTCTAAGAAGTAAGTGATTGGAACAACTAGAGTTCGTTTATCCCAAATGCGAATCACCACATAAGTAAAAGTAATTTCTTCGATTCTTCCCCACTCATTTTCCACTATGACAACATCGTCTATGCGAATGGGCTGCGTGAACGCTATTTGAAAACCAGCAATGAGATCACCCAGGGACTTTTGCGCTGCAAACCCCAAGACGATTCCTGCCAGGCCGGCAGACGCGATCAGACTGCTTCCAAGTCTCCTGGCTCCGTCAAAATTCATGAGTATAAGGGCAATGGCTACAAAGTATAAAAAACCCAGAATTAATTTTTCCACAAACTGGAACTGGGTTCTCATTTTTCGTTCTCTTAAATTATCCGGTCGACTAATATCTAAACGGGAAAACAAGCTGAATTTGACTAAATAAATCACACGAGTGAGCGCGAATGCGCAAAAAATAATCAACATAATCTGCACAAGGTTTTGTAAATGGGAAAGAACTTTACCTTGCAAATCCAGGAATGGTATTATGATTTCCAATCCAATTAAGAAAAGAATTCCAGTCATGGGTTTTACAAAACGCTGTCTCATGTCAACATTTGGAGGAATCCATTTTCGAAATGCCAAATAGCTCCCCAAGAACCCGAGGATTAAGCGGCTCAAAAAATAGAAACAGGGAAAAAGAATAAGTACTCCGATAACGAAATACAGACTCTGATCTAACATATGGCACGCTCTTTCTTTAGTTTCTAAAGCAATTTGCGGACCATCAGAAAAAACCAAAGCTAATTGGCAGATTTCATAGGGGAGAAACAAGAACATACTCATGTGCCAATGAGGTCTTATACTCTCGTATGAAAAACGACGAAAAATATTTGGCTGATACCCTCGAATCCTCTGAGGAGCACCGTTTGGCAATACAGCTCTTGACCGAGATTCAGAATTTATCTATTGAAAATGATCTATGGGGTGCAAAGCTCACAGTCTTGAATGAAATGGTAGATCATCATGTTAAAGAGGAAGAAGGCGACTACTTTAAAGAAGTTCGTGCCAGTTTTGACGCAGACAAAAGAACCAAGCTATTAGAGCAATTTATTCAAATCAGAGATCAATTACTGGAAGAATACAGCAACCAAAAAGGTTCATCCAAGAGAGTAGCTTAATTTTTACTCTATTATGGCGAGGCAGTATCCCTATTTTAGAATTTAGCAATTAAACCAGTAGTGAACTGAGTGTCCAAGTTTGCAGTCGCTGGAGAAATCAGTATATGTCGATAATTTAGAAGATAGGCTGATTTCAGAGAAAATGAATCACTTATGGTGGCACTCACTGACACCTCAGAATTGAGTTGATAATCGGTAGAAACAGTCAAATTAGTTTCCTCCTGTAATGACGATGCCCACCTCAGATTCATTGTGAAATCCTAGTGATTGCGTCATTTCCGCCCCGAATGCATCGAACAATGGAAGCAGGATTAAACTAATGTAACCAAAGCCCCTGAACTTTTTAATTAACCAAAACCAGCCTCGGCTCAGACCAATAAGCTGGTCCATTTTTCATGAAGGACCCCTTGGCTAGGCAGCCTTTTTCCTCGGTGGCAGTTTAATGCCCGCTCTTCTTGCTTTTGATAATCCAATCGCAATCGCCTGTTTGGCGGAGCGAGCGCCGTGCTTACCTTTTCGAACATGGTGAATTTCCTCTCGTACAAATTCCCCAGCTTGAGTGCTAGGTGATTTGCCTTCCCTTTTGTCTTTCTGAACTCTTTTAAGAGTACTTATGTTTGGCATAATATACCTCTAGGCTACTCTTTCTCTGGCAAAAGCAGAGGGGTTTGATTCAAATTTGTCTTTGCATTCTTGACTGCAAAAATGGTATTTTGTTCCCTCGAAGTCTTTTACATATTTCCGGTTGTGTTCACCCACTTCCATCCCACATACTGGATCCTTTTCTTTGTTTTTTGTTTTTGCTTTATTCATATTTAATCCTTTCTGTTTCTAAATGATTTACGTTCTAATTTTTCCTTACAGGCTGCATATGCAAATCATATTCCAATTCAACCCAGCTGATTTTATTTGGTCTCCAGTTTGCATAAGAAAGGGAAATGATTCGAAAACTTAAATCCGGTAAATATAGAATCTATTCCAAACGCAAAGACCCAAAAAGTAGGCGAAGGAGGAATCTAGGGACTTTTTCCACTCGAAGAGAAGCTTTGGAACATGAACGGGCAATACATTTTTTTAAAAAGAGTGCCTAAAATAAATATCAAGACCCATCACATCTTAAAAACTTTTAATCTCAATTTAATGATGATTTCATGAATCAACGGTATCTGTGCAGGCGGTGTCTTACGAAAATGTAAGTAATGCTGCCACCGGGACAGCACGTGAGCTTCAACTTAAAACGCAGGGGCTTGCCGTCAGCCACAGGCACCCAACCCTTTGTTCTGGTTCCAGGTAAGACTTACCTTGTCCGCGCGAGAGTCACTAATCAAGCCAAATGCCCAAACCTCATTTATCGCTTCGCCATGGTCTTACAATAAAAATTATGAGATAAACATTCCACTGAATGCAAATGAAAACTCTGCTTCTTCTCCTACTTTTATTTTGTAGTACAGCTCATGCTGGGAATCTTGCGATTACTTGTGATAGCAAGGCAGCAGGCAAGGGTGATTGCCTCAAGTGGGCTCAAGGCATAGTCCAGTCGCTGGGATGTCGAAGTACCTCTAGTCAATGCGTACTCCATAATTGGGGAAGCGACTTTGTAAAATCCTGGATTTGCACGCTTGAAACCCCGGATTGTGAGCCTGCAAAATATGGAAACTGTGAGCCAGGGCTAACCCATGTTTTTCATGATAGGGTTTGGGAGGCGTGTAGAAAATTCAAGACTCCTCCAAAAACTTTTTTTGGGCAATGTGAACACCAGAACGCAGATCGGGGAGTGGAACTCAGCGAATGCGACGACCAGGTATCGCCATGCACACCCCTTGGTGGGCATCGCACGACGATTACTGCTGGCTGTCGCCAGAAGTCTCTGTTGGGAGACCTGAAATTATTTACTCGTTCAAAATGTACGGAAGTTGAATCAGAATGCGCAAATACAAGTGGCAGTATTGAAGGGAAATGGAAAATACAATGTCGTTTTTCACCCATTCAGGTTCAGTATAAAGCCTCGAGCTGCGAGGAACTCAAAACCAGATGCGAGCGAGGGAACAGTACCTCAGGGGCCAATGGCAGTTTAATCGGTTGCGTCGCTAACTGACTGGATTTGCTCTGGCTTGCCTAACTGGTTTTTCATGTTTGACAAACTGCAATAAATATGTTTTTAAGGCGCCCTCGCTAAGGGTGCGGGGTGGGTAAAGAAAAAAGAAGATTCATTTTTCAGGAGGGTAGGACCATGAAGACATTATTTAGTATTTCAATGCTTTGTTGGGTAAGCATGATCTCGATTCAAGCAAGGGGGGCTGATCTCGAGAGCGAAATAAATACTTTGGCAAGGGCGGGAAAAGCCTACGTCAAATTGTACGACAAGACCGCATCTCATATTGAGGACAAGCTCGCATACCTAACCAATCCTCAAGAAATCGTTCAGCTAGAAAAGGATCTCACTCAGGCAGTTGGCAATAGAGAAAATTGGCAAACACAGGTTCAGGTTTTCGAGGCTGCCACTGCTTCTTTTGATTTCAATACAGCCGCAAAGAGAAACGAAAAAGGAGGCGAGCTGGATAAGAACATCACTGCCGCGGAGAAGAACCTCGAATCCTTATTGAAAGACAGGTCGGCCACCGGGTTCAGGGCATTATCTTTAGCGTTTCTGCGCGCTAGCGCTGAGGATTTTGGCCATGCCGTTTCCGGAGATAAATCTCCTGCCGGCGACTACTTGAGCGTGATTGAAAAAGTCCGGGTGGCAAGCGTCGCCCTGGAATCCGCAAAAGGCGAGAAAGAAGCCATCTCGAGCATTCTGGACGGTCTACGTGGTCCTGCTCCCAAGGCTGACTCTCAGTACCTTGAATTTGTTGATCAGCTGGAACGCTCCGGGCACTCCGATTTAGTCTCTACTCTCAATCAAATCTGCTGGGACAAGAAAGCGAGCAGTCTGCAGCATTACATTCTGGTCTATTACAATGTAAAAAATCCGGGGATCACTGCTTCAAACTGGAAGTTCTATACAAAGAACTATTTACCCGAGATTTTAGAAGCTTATCGAAACGAGCATTCATATTAATTTTCGTCCTTTTTTACGGTGGTCTAGGTCCAGTGGGGCTTAGATCACCCTTTTTAACAGCAAGATGATTCACCGGCCCGTGTCCATGACCCAACTTGTAGGGTGCACCAGATTGAATCGCATTTGAAATAAGAGTCTTAGCTTTCTTAATTGCGTCGATTGGTTCCAAACCTTTTGCAAGATAGGCCGCGATCGCGGCTGAAAAAGTGCAACCAGTTCCATGAGTATTCTTAGTCTGAATTCTCTTTGTACGAAGCCAAAGGAAACACTTCTGATTTCTTGTGGCTACACAATCGGCACTCCAAGTTCCCAGGGCATGCCCTCCTTTTAACACAACTACTTCTGGCCCAAGCTTCAGTAGATCCCTAGCCGCTTCTTCTACTTCATTTTGAGACCGGATGCTCCTACCCAGGAGAATCTCTGTTTCAGGAAGGTTGGGAGTCATAATCTTTGCTAGGGGAAGAAGTTTATTTTTAAGACACTGAATGGCATCTTTCTTAAGTAGAACATCCCCGCTCTTGGCGATCATCACGGGGTCCAAAACGATAGGGATTTTCTGGTGGGACCTTAATCTTCTTGCAACTGCTTCAATCACGTTCTTTCGGTGTAGCATTCCGATTTTAATAGCATCTGCTCCAATGTCTTGAAGGACGACGTCAATCTGATTCACGATGAACTTTGAAGGAACGCTGAGGATGGATCTGACTTCGCAAGTGTTTTGAGCCGTCAGGGCAGTAATCACACTGCTGCCATAGACTCCAAGCACTGTAAAAGTTTTTAGATCAGCCTGAATTCCCGCTCCCCCACCACTGTCTGATCCCGCGATCGTGAGCGCTCGTGAGTACACCTTAGGCATAGATACCCTCACGTCTGCTGATTTCCTCATCCACAATTTTCCTAAGTTTCTTTGCATTCTCTTGGACATTTCCTCGGCCAGCACTACAAATCTCCGAAATCACTGCAAGACCGTCAGCGCCCGCTTCCATAACACCTTTTGCGTTGCTGACTTTAATTCCACCAATTGCAACCAGTTTTTGAGACGTTATTTTTCTAAGTTTCTTAAGACCCTTGGTCCCCCAATTACCTTTGACATTTTTCTTGGTCGAAGTTTCAAATAGGGCGCCTACTCCTAAATAATCTACCTGGGAGAGATCACTGAACCGGACTTGCTCTATAGTCTCAACAGATAAACCAATGACGGCACCCTTGCCCAATAATCTTCGTGCGTGCTTCCAATGCAGGTCGGATTGCCCTAGGTGCACCCCATCTGCCCCTACTGCTAGCGCCACATCCACCCGGTCATTGATGATCAAAGGAATTCCATAAAACTTAAGAATCCCGCTCACTTTCCTTGCTAAGCTTATAAATTCCTCATTGGAACAGTTTTTCTCGCGAAGTTGAACAGCGGTTACGCCATTTTCGATCGCCCTTACAAGGGCTATTTCGATCTCTTGACCCCTTACAAAGAGTGGATCCAGAACAAGGTAAAGGCGGGGATCAAACCCAGGATGAAAATTTCTCAAGTTCTTTTTCTCCAATCTTGTAAAGAGTATCCAAGAAGGACACTTGGAAACTCCCTGGACCCTTCAATTCTTGAGATGCAATCATTCCGGCCACACCCATTAAAGTGACGGCGGATTCCACCGCCGAAAACACGTCTGGCTCCACGGAGAGGAATGCGCCGATCACCGCCGTAGAAACGCACCCCATTCCAGTCACCCTGCTCATGATAGGATGCCCGAGATTCCTCATTGAGATTTTCTCGCCCTGAACCACGTAGTCTGTGGCGCCGCTTATGCAAACAACTGAGCTGCATTTCAGGGACAACTTTGATGCGTCTTCTAAAGCTCTCTCGGGAGCCTCCGCGCTATCCACCCCACAAGACTTTTCTAGTCCTCCCCCGAGGGCCTTGATTTCAGCGGCATTTCCTCGAATCACAGATGGAGAGTATTCCCTACAAAGCTTTGACGCCGTTCTGGTTCTATAACCAGACGCACCTGCCCCTACGGGATCCAATACAACAGGGATTCCTTTTCTTAAAGCCAACTTCATGGCCAATTCCGCAGCCTGAACCCACGGTGGATTCAGCGTACCTAAGTTGATCACAAGAGCTTTTGAAATCCTGAGTAGATCCTCGGTCTCTTCGATCGCATCAGACATGATGGGGGAAGCACCGATGGATAAAAGGGCGTTTGCAGTGAAGTTCATGACCACATCATTGGTGATATTATAAACAACAGGTCGCTCTGATCTTATTTTTGCAAGGCTCTTCGCAATGCTCAAGAACATTTTCATTTGATTTCCTGTGTGATGTTCATTGAGCAAAACTTAGGTCCACACATGGAACAGAAATGCGCGTTCTTTGCTCCTGGCGCAGGCAGGCTCTCGTCATGGTAAGCACGCGCTTTTTCTGGGTCAATAGAAAGATTGAATTGATCTTCCCAACGAAATTCAAATCGCGCTCGAGAAAGCGCGTCGTCCCTGTTTTGTGCGCCTGGATGCCTCTTAGCAAGATCCGCCGCGTGGGCTGCAATTTTATAAGCAATGAGCCCAGCTTTGACGTCTTCACGGTTCGGTAATCCCAAATGCTCTTTCGGAGTGACATAACAAAGCATCGATGCCCCATACCAGCCGATCATCGCCGCGCCTATTGCACTGGTGATGTGATCATAACCGGGGGCAATGTCAGTAGTGAGTGGACCTAGAGTGTAGAACGGAGATTCATCGCAGAGACCGTCTGCGAGGTTCATATTTTTTTCTATGAGATGCATTGGAATATGCCCAGGTCCTTCGATCATCACCTGAACATCTTTTTCACGTGCCGCCCGGGCAAGCTCACCCAAAGTTCCAAGCTCGGCGAACTGAGCACGGTCATTGGCGTCGGCAATAGATCCTGGCCTGAGTCCATCTCCTAGGGATAGGCTGACGTCATATTCACTAAGAATCCCGCAGATCTCACTAAAATGCTCGTAGAGAAAATTTTCTCTGTGATGATGAGTACACCACTTGGCCAGAATGGCTCCTCCACGAGAAACTATCCCAGTCACGCGATTCTTGGTCAGCGGGATATACCTCAGGAGAGTCCCCGCATGAATCGTGAAATAATCCACTCCCTGCTTAGCTTGATCTATCAAAATTTCTCGGTAAATCTCCCAGCTTAGGTCCTGAATTTTTCCGTCTACTTTTTCTAAAGCTTCATAGATGGGAACCGTTCCAATTGGAACAGGGGATCTTCGCAGGATCCTTTCCCGAGTCGATTGGATTCCGGATCCAGTAGAGAGATCCATGACGGTATCAGCCCCCCAGCGGATCGCCCAGAGCAGTTTATCTAACTCATCCAGTTCAGAAGAATGCAGAGCAGAGGTTCCAATATTGGCGTTTACTTTTACGAGAAATTTCTTCCCAATCACCATGGGTTCAAGCTCGGGGTGATAGATGTTTGCTGGCAAAATGGCACGTCCCCTTGCAATCTCCGATTTAACTAGCTCAGGGCTTACGTTTTCACGAATTGCAGCAAATTCCATCTCCGGAGTGATGATGCCTTTTCTCGCATAGTAGAGCTGAGTTCGTTTCTCATTTTGCGTACCGCTTCTGGGCCATATGATTTTCTTTTCAATTGGATCGGGCCCAGAAGTGTCATAGATTCGGAAAGGCTCTTCTCGAGATAGTTGGATTTCTTGAAAGGGGACACGGATACCGGGGTTTAAAATCCCATTTATATAGGTCTTCATTCACTCTCCCTCCGCTGGTACTAACCAGATCAGGTGATTGAGGGACCGACATCCTAAGATGTCATCTCAGCCGTGGCATGCTGCATTTCCAGCTTGCCAGTAGGCGCCCCTGGTGTTTCTTCTCTTTCTTTTTAGTGAGAACCTATCTCAGTGTCAAGTTTTCTCGTTAAACATCCTAAGCGTCTTTCTTCAATGGCACCGCCGTGCTATTCCCCTTTTGATGAAAAATTCTAAATCGCAAGGAATAGTCCGAGTTTCTTCTGACTGGCTGTACCCTCTTATAGAGCCATTTCGGACGGGAAGGCTTAAAACCAGCTCAGTTCACGATCTCTACTATGAGGAAGTCGGCAATCCAAACGGCAAACCGGTTGTCTATCTGCATGGGGGGCCGGGCGCAGGCCTTAGCCCTCTTTTTCGAAGATTTCACAATCCCGAAAAATACCGAGTCATCCTCTTTGACCAAAGAGGTTCCGGAAAGAGCACACCGGCGGCCTCTCTCGAAGAAAACACGACATGGGACCTGGTCGCCGATATCGAAAAACTTCGCCAGCATTTGGGAATTGAGCGTTGGCAAGTTTACGGAGGGTCATGGGGCAGCACGCTTGCTCTTGCCTATTCTGAAACTCACCCTGAAAGAGTCACTGAAATCATTCTGAGAGGAATTTTCTTCGGCACGGAAGAAGAGCTCGATTGGTTCTACGGCGGCCATGGGGCAAATTATATTTTTCCTGAGATCTGGGAGGATTATATTTCGATTATCCCAGAAAACGAACGGGGCGATATAATTCAGGCCTATTACAAGAGACTGACTTCTCCCGACTCTGAAGTGAGATCCAAAGCTGCAAAGCTTTGGGCGCTCTGGGAACAAGCTTTGATTACTCTTTTGCCATCCGAAGAAAAAATGAGAGACCTGGAAGATCCTGTTTATACGGAAAAAATCGCTCGCATTGAGTGCCATTATTTTATTAATCATTGCTTTTTTAGTTCTGAAAACTTTCTGATAGAGAACATATCGAAGATTCGTCACATTCCCGCTGTTATCGTTCAAGGGCGATACGACGTGATCTGCCCTGCTAGATATGCATGGAAACTCCATCAGGCATGGCCAGAAGCCGATTTTTTGATGATTCCTGACGCTGGACATGCCTCTTATGAACCAGGAATTGCAAGAGCTCTTGTGATGATGACAGATCTGTTCTCCTGCATTCGTTGAATAAGGCCCTTCCAATCCCTCCTAGTAAAACAGATTAAATTGAGTTAGAAGAAATCCAGCTTGGATTGGATTAAGAAATGCGGGTAAGAAAGTTTTCCACAGGGGTTTTTTTATTTCTTTTATTGGCGCATTTAAGTGCTCTTGCTGGAGTCCTGCCCCCCACTATCGAAGGCCTGGATTTGCGCAACCAGGCGCTCGCCTCCGTAGATTTTTCCAAGGCAAAATTTGGCACTGTAGTCGTCTTTCTTTCGACCAACTGCCCTTGCTCTACAGGCCATGAAAAGACTTTGACTAAATTGTACACCGATTTTTCAAAGAGGGGTTTTCAGTTCATTGGGGTTCACTCAAATCAAGATGAAGGCCTAACCCAGGCCGGATCGCATTTTTCTGGGTCGAAACTCCCGTTCCCAGTCATTCAAGATCCTCACGCCACACTCGCAAATACATTTGGCGCCCTGAAAACACCCCATGCCTATATTGTGACTCCAGCAAAAGAAATTCTTTTTCGCGGAGGCGTGGATGAATGTCATATCGCGGTAAACGCCAAGAAACATTTTCTCCAAACTGCGCTTGACCAAATGCTTGACGGGAAAAACCCGGACCCTTCGGAAGTAAGAGTCTTGGGTTGTGTCATTAAACGTTAGGGGATGAGAGATGAAACTTTGGAAATGGCGCATATTTATAATTCCGCTTACTCTTTTTAGCGCCTGCGGTTTATCCCCACTTGCCAATCACAGAAATGCCCAAGATCAGGGCCGAGATCAGGGAAAGACCCCTAGTGAAGTCTCAGATGCGGCGTCGAAAACTCCCTGCCCGGTTCCATTTCCAAAAACTGGGTTCTGTGCCGAACTCAAGTTTGACTCAAAACCCAATGACAATGACTTAGCAGCATTCACCCTCCACTTTTGGAATGCGGAATCCGGATCGCCTTCGGGTCCTTACATGGATCCCCCCTATCCGGTTTCAGTGAAACACCTCATGCCTTCAATGACAATGAGAGTTCACCCGATCCATTTTGAGCACTCAAAAGATCAGGACGGGTCACCCATCCCAGGTGCTTATCGTGGAACCGAAATGGAGTTTTCGATGCTTGGAGCGTGGAGTATTTTTATTGATCTAAAAAAAGGCCCCGATACGGTGGAAGAAGGAGTGATTTCTATTGAAATTTAGCCTGGGTGCTCTTTTTTTCATCGCCCTTGCTGCAACTCCATCTCAAGCTGCCCCCTGCTGTAGTGGGGCTTCATCCCTTCCTTCCCTCATCACGGGAGATGATCAGGCACAAATGAGCTTCGGTGCTTCCCAAGGGCAAGTGATAGGAGATGCACCTAATGAAGGAACGCCTATTTTTCGTTCTTCGTCGGATTTTGAGACTTCACAGATTTTAAGACTCGACGGAGCCTACCGATTCCTCGATCGGTTTCAAGGCGGCCTGGGCATCCCCTTCATCCGGAGGAGTCGAAATATCGGGGGGAATTCCCCATCTGCAAGCGGCATTGGTGATGTCACTCTAGATATCGCTTATGAAGCCTTGCCAGAATGGAGCTACTCTCCTTGGATTCCCCATGGTTTTATTTTTCTACAATCGACTCTCCCCACAAGTCCCTCTGTTTTGGATTCTTCTGACCCCTATCTTTTGGATGCCAGGGGAAGAGGATTTTTCTCTCTCGCCCTGGGAGGAGCGCTTCTCAAAGTTTTTGGTAATTTTGATTTCGCTCTCAGCGCTGAATGGCATCGCTCTTTTGCAAGAGCGATGGATATTGGGGATGGGACAACCGCCGAAGTGATCCCAGGATATGGAGGCAGCGCACTTCTAGGAGCAGGAGTAAGCCCGTGGTCTGGCCCTGTGAGGTTCGGCATGAGTCTTTCACCCATCTTTGAACAAGGGATTCAAACGGAAGGGCAGGCCCCTACTTCTTCTGCTTCCCAACTAGTATGGAATACGTCTTTCTCGTTGGGCTATGCCATTCTAAAGGACTATTCCGCCTCTCTGATCTATACAGACCAGACTCTGATGGGCCCAGCCAAGAACGTGAGTTTGAGTCGGACTGTAGCGGTAAGTGTCTTAAAAAGATGGGCTCTCTAATTACTGTGTAGAAGAACTTCTCTGAGTGCTTCCTCAGCTTCTTCTGCAGCGATCGTCCATTCTATGGCTTCGGCATGATTCCAAGCTAAGTTGGCCGCCGACGGCTGCGTTCTTCCTGTTTTTGGGTCCAACTGCTCATTGAGATCCAATCCCGGTTTCAACCGAAGAATCGACGTCCCAAGCACCACGCCTCTCCTATAAAGCCCCCGAATGAGATCATTAAAGAGCGGATCATCCGGGGTCACCCAGACAACTGAATCCCCGCTTTTTTCTGTTGAGATGCGATTGAAATGGGCATTTATTTTATTTATGACCTCTTGAGCCTCATTTTCATACCGAGCCCTTAGTGCTTCCAGCCCAGCTCTTTCTGTGGACTCTTCAGCAGATCTTCCTTCTCTTTGTAATTTGGCAGAAAGATCTCGCAGTTCAAGATCCAATCGATAAACAGGAATAATGGCGTCATCTTTTATTCTAACCAATGCACGCGCAAAATAACCAAAGCTGTATTTATTAATTGAAATCTGGCCCCGCTGCTTGAACTCCATTGCTTGATGCAAATTGAATTTGCCGTTATTGAAACTGCTCATAGGCCAGATCCCGCCTCTTCTTCCTGGTGCCTTGGCAATCCCATCATAGTCGTCATCAGGGAAGCGACCCGTATAGATCTCAACGGCATTCCCAAGAGCATCCGCCTTGATCACATGATCTTTGCCCTTGATGTTCACGGTTCTTCGATTGTAGTGGTTGATTTCAAAATGGTCATTAAACCAATTCTCCCATTGGTATACCGTGCTCAAGACTCTGAAATCGCTAGGCTCATAGAAATACTGTGTTGCTTCAGGGAATTCTCTTAAAAGCTCCGTTGCTCCCAAAACCTCAAAATCCAGTCCAAAAGGTTTGTCTTGATTATCCCAACCCAAAGCGGCTTCAATCCAGCCCTCTCTTGCGTTCCAGTGGATCTTGGAACGATCCCCAATTAGTTTTGCAGTTTTTTTCAGCTCGGGTATTTTATCTCTATAGAGTCCGCCAAGCCTGCCATAGAGCTTCCAGCTTGCGGCGAGGCCTACGCCCATCACGACCAGATTGGCATAGTGAGATCTAGCATATCTGGACTCCCACCAAGAAAAGCCCAGCTTGAATGGTTCTTCCCGTTCGCCTGGTTCTTTTGGCTTACCAAAATTCTTGATGATCGCTTGAGTAAAAATTTCAACTTGTGGCAGGATCCATTGATGAAGATACTCGTCTGGTAACCATTCCCTCGGGAGTTTCCCTTCAAGCACACTTAAGGCAATCTGAGCATTCATCCAGGCATTCCAACCTAGCGTATCCCATTGAGCGCGACCCCATACATTGGGGTAAGGTGTGCCATCCAGCAAAACCACGGGCTCCCCCGCAATTTCGTCTTTGGGCATGCGACTCATCGTTCGGCCATCGGGCGCACGCTGATGCGCCTTTTTATAAGCGTAATCAATGAATCTAGGCCCCAGTTTTACGATCTCAAAAAGAGTCCGCGCGTGATCCGCATTTCCTTTACGATATTCAAACTCGGCAAGCTTGAGTATTGCCTTATAAGCTTTGGCTGCGTCTCTGTACCAATTTTTTCTATAGTCAAAAACAATCAGATTGCCATTAGCATCCACCAAGGGGTTATTATCCGCATCCCGAAGTTCTTGTGGAAGTGCAGCTGAAACGGATCCGGCTATGGCTCTGATTTCAGGATAGGGAAATCCTGAAGCCAAATCCATATTGATGACTAACTGACCGATTTTTTCCCCGTATGTGACATGCTCCAAAAGTCTAGTCGCGCAAATTCCTCTGACCTCGTGAAGATCAAGAGTTCCCACCCCCAAGGTCCCTTTACCCAAGCAAACAGTGGAGAGGCCGAGCAGAAAGATCTGCCAAAATAGAAAAGGCCCCCAAACTCTCTTTAAATTAGTCCCCGCCCTCGAACGAAGTGTCATTTTCTAAGCTGTCTCCCACACCGTTTTGTCAAACGTACACACTGCGACGCGTTATATACGCTCCTTTGCTCGAGTCAAATCAAAAAGAAGGATTTGACGCAAAACAGGTAATCGATTATCAGCTCCTCTCCGCATGGCGAATTGAAAATCGCTTTTCCGGGGGGGCTGCATGAATCTGCGCACTATTTTTTCTATTTTTTTATTATTTTCCGTAAGCATTGGTCAAACCGGGCAAGCAGGTATCAAACGTCCTCCTTGCCGGGACTTTATTGGAACGGCAGCCGCGTGGGTTGACACGAAAATCTCAGGTAAAATGCTGGATGAGGCAGTCAATCATCTTTATCGTTTTCTTGTCCCCAAAATAGAAACCAGAAAGTCTCTGCCACTGATCGCGGGTTGCAGCCGTGATGAAAAAACAATTTATATCGCTGTCGATTCTCATTTTTACCTGAATGGCAGCAAGCGAGAGATCAATCGATTCATCGTTTTACATATTGCCTACGAGACTGCCATTCGCCGCACCTATGGTATCAGCACAGAATCCGCTACCGAGCTCGCAACATGGGCAGAACGCGCTGCGGTTGAGAACGCAGGAATCCCGTGGGGGAAATATCGAGATTTTATTTTGGAGCAAATTCAAAACAAGAACGGCTCACGCGCTCAAGTGCCTTCTGATCTTTTGCAAAACGATTATTTCTCAAAAAAGGTCCTCTCGAAGGAAGGACTCATGGATGCGCTTGAAGAGCTGACTTCAAAGGTGGCGTCTCGAGTGGATGAAAGCTACGATATTCCGTACCTGGCGGGATATAGTTTGGACGGAAAAGAAATTTACCTTCACAGGGGAATGAAATATAAACTTCTTCGATTGAGAGGTAAAACCTACGATATTCGTAAGACTGTCGTGCTCCATGAAGCGGGTGAAAAAGCATTGATGGACCATTGGGGGTTGAATTACCCCCATGCACATCAAATTACTTCGAGGGTTGAAAAAGCTGCAGTACAGGCCTGGGGGCTTCAGTGGAGCCGGTACGATCAATACTTACAGGAACTTATCTCAAAAGCCTGGGGACGCGTCAGCAAAATCCCCCCTGAACTTGATATGACGCCTTACTGTGATGAAAATGATTTTGATACAGTTCAGGCCATGGTTCGTTCTGCACCTTCGCTTTGCCAACAAAACCAAGTGAAGGAACTACTTGGAGGAGAGGGGTGCCTATAGCTTTTTGACTTTTTATTTCATGGACTTGACCCGAGAGAGCACAAGTGATAATGCACTGTGTTAAATATGATGGGTCGAGTGTTGTTTCTAATCATCCTCATTTCATTGTTGGGTGGAAATTCTGCTTTTGCAGCTACCACTAACAAAAGGCCAGTTGGAAGTTCTTCCTTCAGAGGCAGGGAGCATTCATGCGCTGACGATCTGTACGAAGATGCGGCTATTACTGGAACTGGCACAGCAGAGATTTCTAGATACGGCAAAAAAGAGAAAATTACATGGAAAGAATTCCTTACCGGTATTGCCAGCGAAAATAAGAGCCAGGCGAGCAATTTCCTTATTTCAGTGATTAAAAATGGATTAGCTGATCCAGAGATGTTTCGAGAAATCTATACTTTCTTCTATGACTACCCGGCCCCAACACGCTCGGAGGATTCTCTCGCGCTTGATAGAGAGCGAGGTACTATCATCGAAAGGCTCAAATTGGCCGCTGGACGACCCACACCTGTATCCTATAGGGCACCCGTGGATCCGCTTCGAGCTGCTACTCTTGATTTAATTTTTGATCTCTGCGCAGACCGTTATGAATTTTCCGACGAGGACATCATCTTTTTTGAAACTTTGCCTCTTCGGGAACAATTGACTGTAGCTGGTCTAGAACAGATTCGAGCCAGGGAGGATTGGATTAGAGGAGGAAGGGTCCCCGGCGATGAACCACGAGAAGTACCTTATGCCAGAACCTACGACCCAAAAAGTATCGAACTGCGCAGGCAATACGGCGAACTCCTGCGTGGAAGAAATTCCATGCTTAGCGATGTGGAAAAAGGACTGCATCAGCTTGAGTTAGCTCTGAATGATTTTTTAAAACATAAAGATGCTGCTGCGCTTGAATTAGCGAGGAAGGCCCTTTGGGGAGATGAAGAATTGCCAAGACCAAACCGGTTTTTTCCAACCGCGGCAACAGGTGAAATGATATCAGAATACAGCAAGAAAACAGGAGGCAGAAGTCTGGAAGCAGACGAAAGAAATTATCCCGACCTGATGCATGGCTGGCTTTGGTTAAATGATTCTCATGATGCCATGTTAAAGTATGCCCGACCTGATGATGCGAGCGGCGCTCCAGCTAACTGGAAGGGCGTTTCAGCAGTTTTTGACAATGATGGCCTGGATTCGCTTATCACAAACAAATATGATCTTTCACCAAGCGACAAAGAAGTTAGCTCGGCAAGGGAGAACGGGATAGAACTACCCGGGGATAATTACAATGAAATTCATCTGCGTAACTTCATTGCAACTTCTAGAGCTCTAAGAAATTTCTATTTTTATCTCGGAAAAAATTATACTGCTAAGAATGCACTCGATGCCAAAACCTATTTTGCTCAAGCTGCGGAATACGTTTCTAACCTTCCATTTAATCGCTTCAGGAATCCAATCGCGATCTCCCTGGCTACCGCGATACAAAACCTCACTAAGAATTTAATTCATGCTATTTCTTTTACTCCGTCTTCTGACAAGCAACTTGCTCTGGAAATAGGAAGTGGGTCGAATCTAGCCTCATCCATGGGTAACCTCATTAGAAATGGCGCTTACCGCGAATCATCTTTCACTGCCCGAGCCAGCTCATCATTTCAGGTTCGTCTTTCTAAAATTCAAAGAGATGCTGATGTCATTGTTTTGATTTTGCGTTTCCTTCAGAGAAATCAGGAGAAGATAAAAGAGCGATTCACGCGTGCCGGTCACAATCAACTCGTTGAATTAGGTGAGTTCCGGAGTCTTGAGCCCATTTTCAGAGACTTCTTTGGTCTCTATTTTCCTAGCACTGTAATCCCTATTCTTGATGATCTTTATAGTTATGCGCATCCGGACGTGAGTGCATTACCGCCTCCCGAAACCAATGCAATTTTAAGTCGTGTTCAGATTCCCGTGTCCGATAGTCTCGGAAGACTTGTTAGCCCCAAGCGCTAACCTCTATTTCCCCTTCACCGTGGCAGCTCTGTATTTAAGAAATAACGGATCCCGCTCCCGCTGAGGCACAGGATATAAACAAAAGCCTGAATGCAATCTCACCAGTCGAAGGGAGAGAGCTTCTTTTTTCCAAAATTTCCTGAGAATATCCAAGTTTTCCTGAATGAACCCGCCCTGCGCTCGAGCGAATGCATTTTCTAAAAGCTCGAAAATCAGCATTTCCATCAGATCGCGGCTATCCCCCCTCATAAACTTCTCAAAGCTCCCGGAGATGCCTTGTGGTAAATTTCTAAACGCCAGAACTTTCGAAAAGCGCCTTTGGGGCTGCCTGGTTTTATGTTTATGAGCCGTGAATTTCAGGAGATTCATCAGGGCATAAAAGGCTTCCCTCGTCATTTTTCTGGATCGAAATGCACCATGGAGTTGAAAATCGCTGAAACTCTCGGGCTGGGTCGTGTAGCAGAACAGAGCTACCTGGCCCTCCATCCGGATTCCCAAGTACGGATAAAGGAAAGAGAAAGCAGAAGCGATATTCCATTTTGGACGCAGAGTCTGGATTAGCTTTGTCTCCAAGAGCGAGGCTTCTAGTTCACTTTCACAAACCTGATATTGAAAGCTGCTCGCTTCACTAATAATCCGCTTCATTTTACGGTGTTTTTTTAGACGCTTGGCGTTCCGATATTGAATCAGGCGATTTCTCAGATTCTTTGCTTTGCCTATGTAAATCAACTGCCCTTTTTCGTCTATGGCTCGATAAACTCCCGGCAGTTTTGGAACCGTCTTCAGGAATTCTTTTCCGAATTTTCGGTCAAATGGTTTCATCTTAGGGAGTTATAGAGTGAATTTGCTGCTTTTGCTCCTCGAGCTTTTCTTCAAACTCCCTAA
>Ga0207021_1041_pt2 | contig 19736 bp, 21 predicted proteins | sample Alteio_BWMinCont_49_FD_153496 | JGI IMG/M metagenome (GOLD analysis project Ga0207021, IMG submission 153496) | Enriched cells from forest soil in Barre Woods Harvard Forest LTER site, Petersham, Massachusetts, United States -... | ecosystem: Environmental > Terrestrial > Soil > Temperate forest >... | reverse complement strand
AGTCGGTGGGGAGCGGTGTGGATACGGCGATTTGCAGTAGCCGCTAGCGCGGTGGATGTATGGGGATTGAATAGCGCCTGCGGGGAGCCGAGACTGTCGACCGGACACGAGGGCAGCCTGATTGAGGTGTGTCTGTCCTGGTTCGCGATGTATTTGCGAACCGGGTTGGGAGGCCGAATGGCTGTGTTTGAGTGTGTGGAGCCGATTCGGGGCATAGGTGAGCGAGGGCGGGTTGAGGGTCCGTCGCGGTGCGGGGTCGGGTTGACATACAGGGCAGCATCATTTCCTCAGGAGGAATCGACAACAGCGCGGTGAGTCGCTGTGCTCAGGCGAATCGGTTGGCGAGCGAGATCGCGTGCGATGAGGCGCAGGGTACCGCATTTGCACTGGGGACAGGATCGGTTAAGTGCAGACTTCTGCTGTTCGGATAGCATCGTGCGGAGATCTACAGCCGTGGCGCGGAGATGAAGCCTCGAGAGGGCCAGCGCCTGTCGTCGGTTGCGGTTGGCAAGCAATCCGAAGTGGCGGATTTTGACGAAACCGGCGGGCAGCACATGGAGCAGGAAGCGGCGGATGAACTCGACCGCGTCGAGCTTCATGGCGCTGCTGCGGTTGCCATGTCTGGAGTCTCGCCATCGGAAGCGAACCTGGCCGTTATCGAGACTGAGGAGTCTTCCGTTGGAGATGGCAACCCGATGCGTGTAGCGGGCCAGATACTTCAGCACATGCTCGGGTCCGCCGAACGGAGACCTTGAGGTGGCATATCTCCGCCCGGCGCAGGCCCGTTGCATACAGCACCATCAGCATGGTGCGATGCATCAGGTTCCCGGCCGAATCAATGAGCCTCGCCACCTCTTCCTGATCCAGTATGGTAGGCAGTCGTCGCTGACGCTTGGGGAAAGGAATGTGATCGGGGAGATACGGCCGGCGTAGCGTCTTGACGAAGAGAAAACGCAACGCTGCGGTGCGGCCTTCGATGGTTCCGGACGAGAGCTTGCGCTCGCGAAACAGATACGCCTGGTACTGGCCAATCTGCTCCGGGCCAAGGCGCTCAGGCGAACGATGGAAGTACTTCGCAAAGTCCTCCACCGCGTAAATATAGGAACGTACGGTGCTCTTAGAGTAGTTGCGACGCTGGAGTTCATCCAGCATCCGCTGCCGAAGATGGGTCACGATAACCTCCTGTGACCCGAGCCTTACACGGCCAATAATCCCCAGGGAAAGCCCACGCGGCAGCGTCCGTCGCGCCGGCGACTTAGTTCAAACGCGCTAGCGTTTACTGATTTCCAGTGAGTGACTGCATGTCTGTAACGAGGTTTCTGAGCTGGCTGCGGTACTTTCACCGCCAACCGACTAGGGTGCAAGGGCACATGCCCACAAACGTCGCCGCTTCGGCGGAATCGAAGACCGTGCAACAAGACACACGGCCCGGCAGCTGCTACGGTCCGCGGCCTGCGGCCGAGTCGCTCCCGCCCCACGACTTTCGGCTGGCGCCAGAGTCAGTTGCTTGGCGGCACAACCGGCAGACCCGTTGCACGCCAAGCATGAAATCCACCAACCATGTCCGTTGCGCGGCAGATTCCAAGATCCTGCAGAGCTGCAGCCGCGAGGCTTGAGGCATAGCCTTCGGAACAGAACACGATCACCTGGAGGTCATGATCGGTCGCAACCGGTAACCGCGTGCTCGAGGCCGGGTCGAACCGCCACTCGAGCACATTACGTTCGACAACCAACGCGCCGGCAATCCTGCCCTCGATTGCGCGCTGGCTTTCGGGACGAATATCGACGAGTATCGCCTCTGTTTTGGCCACGGCCTCATAGGCCTCGTCCGGAGACAGCCGTCGCAGTCGAGCACGTGCCGCTGAAAGCACCTGCTCAATGCTCCGGGCATCGGTCCGATCTACGGGTTTCCGCCTCTGCATGCGCAACTCCTGTTCGAGCGTCTCAGCCTTCCCAGACGCGCCTTTGCGCGGAACGAGTCGACTCCCATCCAGTTCGTACTCGTTCATCTCGCTAAGCGGAGGGGAATATGCGTGAATGCTGATGGCTGGCGCGAGGGAGACGTTACGGACGTCATGCGTGTAATCGGGACCGAATGCGCGCGGCTTGCCCGGATGTATCACGCGGGTCCGCTCACCAGGCCGATGCTCCTCAAGAATTCCGGTCACTACGACGAAGGCTCCCGAGGACGCACCGTGGTCGTGGAAACCGGTGGATTGCCCTGGCAGCCAGCTGATCACCCATATGTCATAGTCCGGACCGTTATACAGCCGCTCATACCAGCGCCGTTCGGCACGCAACCGCACCCGCCCCATCCATTTATTGGACGCCGCGGTCGCCAGGACAATCCTGGCTAGCTCGGCGAGCGTTGGTGAGGCGACATCGGCCAATTCAGGGCCTGCCTGCCGTGCGGTAATCGCCTCACCTGCGGGGTAGGTATCTACTGCCATGGCCATCTCCGATTCGGATGAAAAATAGAAATTCGAAACAGCGCGACGCTTAAACCCGCAATTCTGTCAGGCGATGACAGCGTGTGCGGAGTCAGCTTCAGTGACTAGCTTGCGCGTCCGGCACGGGTCGCTTCCTCCACTTCGATCAGCCGCCCGCCGCGCACGTCATAGATGTATCCGTAGATCGGAATCGTCGCCGGCACGAGTGGATGATGACGAATGCGCGTGACATCGTCCAAGACTGCCTGTTGCGGCTCTGCGACAGTGAGCCACTCAATGTATTCACCCGCGCGGGAACCTGGGCCTTTGCCGACATCTCGAAAGCCGGATGTTGTTAGTTCTGCGGTTTCCAGACTGCTGGCCAGCAATCCGCGGATCACTTCGTTCGTGAAGAACTGCATTCCGCAATCGGTGTGATGAATCACGACAAATTCCCGCGTCTCGAGCAGCTTGTAACTGATCACGAGAGATCGGATCGCATCATCGCTTGCTCGCCCTCCCGCGTTGCGAATTACGTGAGCATCGCCTTCAGACAAGCCGGCGAATTTAGCCGGGTCGAGGCGTGCATCCATACAGGTAAGTACAGCAAACCGTCGTGCGGGCGGCAGCGCAAGCTTGCCTTTCTCTCCGAAACGCTGACTGTACTCGCGATTCGCGTTCAAGACCTCGTTCAGAACATCACTCATAAATTCTCCTTGTGATGGGTATTCGCTTACGTTTATGTCGATTTGGTGGATCGGGAGATCCCAATGGCTAGTGGTTCCCATCGGCGATTTTCTTCGCGCTGGAAAGTGTTCTGATCGGGGAATAATTGGCGGGCAACTTCCTTCTCCGACTCGCCCGGAGGCGCATCGTGTGACACGTGTGTGATAACGACGCGATAATCCCAGCGCGATTCTTCGCTGGTATGCAGACCGGGGGCCCAGATTGTGTAGTCCTTCACATATCCGAGTTGTTTCTGTTTCTCAAGGATCGCGATCTGATATTTGCGGAAGATCCTGAACCACTCGTCCTGGTAGCCGTAGCGAACTCGGTAGACCCATTCGACAGTCTCAGGTTTCTGGGCAACTGTAGCGGGCGCTGATTGCTGAGCCATCGCTTCGTGCGCGATTGAAGGCAAATTGGGTGAAAGGACTAAGGCGGCGAGGATGACGAACCTGCAGCGGAAAAGACAAAACGCATCAGAATTCTCCGGATGGATGAGAGCACCGTGTGTGACGTTGACAGTCAAGACGGCTGGATTACTTCAGCAAGCTGCTGAAGCAGATTTCCGGATTCTGGATGAGTTGGAGGAGATCAGGCGGCCCGAAGCAGATGGCTCATCCAGCTACTGCTGGACGGGACAACAACCGCGGAGGCAAGAGAGGTGCGCCATGCGTAGAAGCTAGCACGCAGTCCGGAGCGAGTCAACGCCATCGTAGTTCCGAGTTATATGCCGAACGATTGAGGAAAGCGCGCGAGAGCTTCAGGAGTTGTTTTGTCCGGGACCGAGCAACCGGGCGCTGCAATGTACTTGCTTCCGGCTTCTTTCCATGCACCTGTCCACTGTCGCCGGATCTCGTCCGTCGTCAATTTGTCGTAGTCGATCTCGTCGACTCCTCCGGCAATTGGTTGCGAATACTGTTTTCGAACTTCGGAGATAGGGATTCCGCTGGTTTTCACAGAGTAGTGAATCACCGGCGCATTGAAATCCTTGAACTGATCGATATACGGTCGCTCGAGATAATGCAGATGAAGAATGGAAAGCTTTGTGTCGGCGAGCGCATCGAACACGCGCTTGTCGTAAGGGCGGCTATATTCTTGATAGTCCGCGACCGAGCCGAATTTGCTCTTCGCATTGAAAATGCTAACCAGAGCACCCGATACGCCGATTTCCCTGATATGGCGGATATGGTTGATGGTCGACTGCGTAATGGCCTCTAACGCATCGTGCCAGGCATCAGGGTCGTGTTGCTGAAATTCATGCAGGCTCCTGATCTGCTCATCTTGCGCCTCGTCGGATTTCGGCAGATTTGCAAACTGTGGTTGCGATTGGAACAGGATCATGGCTGTCATATAAGGCCCGTAAATCGTGTCGATAAAGTAGGCGTCTCCATTCAGCCCATCGCGGACCAGTTGAAGCGTGGTCAGTTGGTCCGGGAAGGGAGAGTCCAACGACTTAAGCTCATACCACTTCCCGGTCTTTGACTGAGGGTAGTCGAAGTCATTCATCACCTTGACGATGTCGGTCTTGTAAGTTCGATGAAAATCGAGATGGTCTTGTGCCTCAAGCTGCGCAGTCGGAGCCTTGTAGTGCTGATAGAACGTGAACGGCGGCCGGTCGACATCCTGGCCACGCAGAGCGCAATCAACGCGTTCCTTGTGGGTCATGGTCTGTTTCCCGCCTTTCTCTCCGAAGATTTGCCCTGCAAGGACAACACCGGCTGTTGCCGCTGCGCGGGAAAGAAAGCTGCGTCGATCCATAAATCAAATCCTCCTTGAAAAATCCGGGCCGACAACCATTTAGTTGACGATAATTGCGGAGAACGTTATTTTACGAGTCATGACGTTGGATCCCACGCATTTCTGTTGTTGTCCTGACAGCTCTTCCCTGGCTGAGCGGCGCGGGAACAATGTGATCCGACTTTCCTAATCACTCAGTTCTTCCCATAGACCCGCCGACCAGAAATACGGTCTGCTGCTCTTTTTCATTTGCCGGCGGTTCACTCAAGAAGGCGAAAGGAGAACCTGATGACACTCTGGCGGCCAGATCCCACGTTTTATCCTTCACCAAAACTCGCGATTGAGGCGCCACCAGAAAGGCTCGCCTATGTTGCCCTCCTCAATCCAAAGCACGTTGGTCGACCCGACGCCGTCGGCGTAGTTGATGTCGACCCATCGTCCAAAACTTACGGCAGACTCGTGGGTCAGGTGGACTTGCCCAATAGCGGCGACGAACTCCACCATTTTGGGTGGAATGCCTGCAGTTCGTGCCTGTGCCCTTATGCGTCGCATCCTCACACCGAGCGGCGCTACCTGGTTGTGCCCGGTATCCGCTCGTCAAGAATCCACATCATCGATACCAAGCCCGACCCGCGCAATCCGAAGATTGTAAAAGTAATCGAGCCTGAGACTCTTGCTGAGCGAACCGGCTACAGTCGTCCGCACACGGTCCACTGCGGCCCGCACGGCATCTTCGTGAGCGCGCTCGGTGCACCCGGCGGTGATGGCCCCGGCGGCATTTTCATCCTGGATCCGGACAGCTTCGAGGTTCTGGGAAAGTGGGAAATCGAGAGAGGGCCCCAATATCTCGCCTACGACTTCTGGTGGCATCTTGGACACGACACGCTGATTACAAGTGAATGGGGTACGCCCAACATGATCGAGTCCGGGCTTAATCCCGAAATTCTGCTGAAGGGTGGCTATGGTCATTCGCTGCATGTGTGGGACTTGCGGAAACGGCGGCACATCCAGACGTTGGATTTGGGTGCCGAGCAGCAGATGGTTCTGGAGCTACGCCCGGCGCATGATCCAGCGAAGGCTTACGGATTTGTCGGAGTGGTTGTCTCCCTGAACGATCTATCATCTTCGATCTGGCTGTGGCATCGCGATAACGGGAATTGGACCGTCAAGAAAGTAATTGAGATTCCCGCCGAGCCGGCCGATCCTGATGATCTGCCACCGATGCTCAAGGGATTCAAAGCGGTGCCGCCGCTAGTATCGGATATCAATCTGTCACTCGATGACCGCTTCCTATATGTGTCCTGCTGGGGAACAGGCGAGTTCCAGCAATATGATGTGAGCGATCCATTCCAACCGAAACTCACCGGCTCCGTCCACGTGGGAGGGATTGTCCGCCGTGCGGCCCATGCGCAAGATCGTGACACTCCCCTGAGTGGCGGACCTCAAATGGTGGAGGTGAGCCGTGATGGCAGGCGCGTTTATTTCACGAACTCGCTTTATGCTCCCTGGGACGAGCAGTTTTATCCCGATGGAATCCGAAGCTGGCTTGTGAAGCTGGACGCGAATCCAGACGGTGGTATCGCTCTCGATCCGAAATTCTTTCTAGAATTCGATGATTATCGTAGCCATCAGGTTCGACTGGAAGGCGGCGACGCTTCCTCGGATTCGTACTGCTACTCATGATCCATCTTCCGTTGTGGGCGTGGACAACGCTCTTCATTCTCGGTGCCTACCACGGCCTCAATCCTGCAATGGGGTGGTTGTTCGCCGTTGCTCTGGGACTGCAGCAGAACGACGCGAGAGCTGTGTGGCAATCGTTGCTGCCAATTGCTGCGGGGCATCTGCTTGCTGTGGGGCTTGTGGTCGCGATCGCCGTAATTGCCGGCGCGGTACTGCCGCTTTCTGCCGTCAGGATCGGTGTCGTCGTCCTCTTGATCGTATTCGGTGTGCATCGATTGAGCGGCAAGGGCCATCCCCGATGGGGCGGAATGAAAGTAGGCTTTCTCGGCCTGGCGTTCTGGTCATTTCTCATGGCGTCGGCTCACGGTGCGGGCTTCATGCTTTTGCCAGTGCTGCTGAAGGTATCGGCGGCTCAGGCAATGCCCATGGGACACGCACTGCATAGCCATGTCATGTCTGACCCTGGGCCGGCATGGACGGCAATCACGGTTCACACAATGGGCTATTTGCTAACGATGGGAGCGGTCGCGTGGATTGTTTATGAGAAGTTCGGTCTCTCTTTATTACGAAAGGCGTGGCTCAATGTGGATCTCATATGGGCAGTCGCGCTGATTGCAACCGGCGGATTGACTTTAGTACTCGTCTGATTGAGAGTACTCGTCTGATTGAGAGGATGACGCAAAATTGCAAGTGCTTGGCGAGTTAAACGTCGTGAATCGCAACATTGACAGCACGAAAGTTGCTGTATACGGTAGCGGCAAGAGCCTGAGATGAATCATTTCTTCCACTTCATTCGGCATAGCATGGGAGCTTCTTATCTCATCGCGCAAAGCTGTTGTTGACTCCTGACAGCACTTCTCCAGTCCTCATTTCATTTCGGCTATAAAACAGCGGTGTCTGACCTTTTTGTGTCAGCGCATCCCGCTTTCCGGCCGTGATTAGTGACTACAAATTCGGTTCAGTCGCAGGAGATCTTTCATGACAAGTCGACGAGAAGTGTTACAACGGATGTGTTGCAACTTTTAGGGTGGCTGGCTGGTGACGTGAAAGAATCGCGAAATGGGAACCCGACCGGCGATCTTCAAATGGCGGCAGACCGAACCCGGCCTCATACTCTGTGCAGTCCGGTGGTATCTTCGCTATTCTCTTTCGCTGCGCGATGTTGAGGAGCTGCTGGAGGAGCGCGGTCTCCATGTCGATCACACAACGGTCTGGCGCTGGGTGCAGGATTACGGCCCGGAGTTGGAGCAACGACTGCGAAGGCATCTCAAGCCGACCAACAAGTCGTGGCGGGTGGACGAAACCTACGTTCGCGTGCAGGGTCGCTGGTGCTACCTGTATCGGGCCATCGATTCCACGGGTGCCACCATCGATTTCCTGCTGTCAGCGTTCCGTGACGCCGATGCTGCCAAGCGCCTGTTTCGCAAGGCGCTCGGCGATCGATCCCATCCTCAACCTCGGGTGATCAACACCGACCTGGCGCCGATTTACAGCTCCGCGATCCCCGACAGTAAGAAGGAAGGGACGCTACGCAACCGCTGTCGACACCGACCGGTGCAGTACTTGAACAACATTCTCGAACAGGAACATCGAGCTATCAAACGTCGCGTGAATGCCAAGCAAGGCTTCCGAGAATTCCGGGCGGCTCGGCGAACGATTCAAGGCTACGAAGCAGTCCACATGATCCGCAAGGGGCAAGTTCGATGGGTGGCAGGAGATGATCTTCTTCGTCAGATTCAGTTCATCGACAGTCTTTCGATTTGGCAGCCTAAGAACCCACGACAGACGCTCGGCAACTAACTTGTCTGCATTTGAAACTTGCAACACTACCCTCCAACCCGAACGGCTGCTCAGAGTTCTTTCAGTCTTGTCGCGATTCACAGGACAGCTTGCACTGTGAAGGTAGCAGTTTGATGCCTGTCTCAAGAGCGCGGGAGCCGTCAAATGGGGCTAACCTTCCTCAAGCGGCGAGCTGGCGCACCCAGCCGGCGCCCACACCACACGGGAGCTTCGAGTCGAGCCGAGACGACTCAGACCCGCTGATTCAGATCAAGAACCTCGGTTTCACCCGCATTGTTTCCCCGATTGACGGCATCGCCGGTGTTGGACCATCTGCGGCCTCTGCTTTCGAGAGCCCCTTCACGCTGACGGCCTGGATCTCTGTAGGGTGAAACCTGATTCGCAAGGCCCGCATGGTGATGGACGGAAGCTTTTTCGTCCACTATCTGAGTCCGCATGTCGGGTAAAGAGACCAGAACGGATGGGAAGTGCTGCAGTCGCCCGCAGTGCACGATCAGGGCGGCCGCGGAGCAATGAATGGTACATCGGAAATAGGGGCCTGCCGAAGGGCAAACGCAGATACGGTATAGATGGGTCGTGTGCAGCCAGTTAATGCAATAAAACCATTCTTTCGCGCTCTTTATTCCGATGCAAGTGATGTCGGTGCCAAGAGGATAGTTATCATTCCTACGAATGCCACGAATGCCACGTAGTGCGCCGGATTGATTCGATTAAGATGGGCTATCCACGAAACAAGTGGGGGTGTTATTCCTCCGAATAGAGCATAAGAGCTGTTGTAAGAGAGTGAGAAGCCACTGAAGCGCACCGATGGTGGAAATGCACGAATAATCAGGATAGGTGCCAAGACCGCGGCACCCGCCCCAATGCCAGCGAGTATATAGAGCGGCAAAAGTAAAGATGGCATTCGTTCTGCGCCGATATAGACTCCATAGGTTGAAAGGAACAGTGCAAATAATACTGGTATTGCAACTCGCCTGAGTCCGAATGTATCTGTCGCGGCACCGATTGCCCCAACCGCGAGAGCGAGGGCTGCGGTGCCTGCGAGACTTGCCCGCTGCAAATTACGGATCGGCAGCGAGAAGGATTTTTGCAGCAGCAATGGTGTCATCAGGATGACGACTACGATTGCTGCCGTAAGTACCCAGGTGATGGCCATTGAGGCAATAACAGCTCTTTGATGGTCTCTTAGAACCGTTCGAAGAGGCAGCTCTTTTGATAAAGTTGCACGAAGCCGCATCTCTTCGAAGACCGGGGTTTCGGCAAGCCAGCGTCGGAGTAGCAGCGCAATAAGCCCGAATACGCCGCCTACAACAAACGGCAATCGCCATATGCCGTGGAGAATCTGAACCTGACTGAACTTGAGATTCAGGCCTGTTGCCATGAGAGATCCGAGCAGAATTCCTACAGTAAGGCCGCTTGTAAGTAGCCCAATCGCGAGACCGGTCCGTCCGCGTCTTGCATGCTCGGCTACAAACACCCATGCACCTGGCCCTTCACCTCCTATAGCTACTCCCTGCATGATGCGCATGAGCAGTAGAAGCAGAGGTGCTGTTATCCCGATGGATTTGTAGACCGGCAAGAATCCGATTAGTAGGGTGGGAATTGCCATCAGCAACACACTGAGCGTGAACATGCGTTTACGGCCATATATGTCGCCGAAGTGACCCATCACGATGCCGCCCAGCGGACGCGCCAGATAGCCGACGGCAAAGATGCTATAGGTCTGAAGTTGACGCAGCCAGTCTGGGAGATCAGAGGGGAAAAATAATCTACCTATTACGGCAGTGAAAAAGACGAAGATGATAAAGTCGTAGAACTCAAGAGCACTGCCAAGTGATGAAAGCCAGAGAGTGCGGATATCGGAGATGGATATCGTACGGCGATTCTGATCTAGTCTGTTGCTTGTGATGTACATACATTTCCAATCTGCAAACATGTTTAGAGCGGCTACGCGCTTTGTTGGATGAAGAGTCGGCAAACACGAATCGTACAAATCGGTCTGAACCTGATTCTTTGTTGACTCGACTACGCACAAGAATCCCAATCGTGGCACTCCTCGCAGCTGTCTAAGACGCCTCCAGGCCGCTCCGCCCACGGCTCACGCATTGAATGCCCCTATTCTGTCTCCCCGTCACCCTCTCAGCGTCGACCTTTGTCGAACCAACTCATAGTAGCCAGTCGCCCAGTCGTCATCTTTCATTCCGGCTTCAAGAGCGGTATCGAAGTTGCTCTCCATTAGGTCGGCCAGTGGCGTCTTTACACCATTCGCCGCCGCTGCTTCGCGAAACAGTCGTATGTCTTTCTCTCCCAGCTCCATTGAGGCGCCAATCTCCTCGGGTGGATCTGTCAGTGTCTTCCCATACATCTCATAGAGGGGCGAACGGAACGTCGCACTGTTTGCCATCTCTACAAACAACTCCGGCGAGACTTCCATCGACTCTGCTACCGTCATCGCTTCCGAGAGCGTGGCAACCATCGCTGCAACTGAGAAGTTGCCTGCCAGCTTCATGGCATGTGCTCTCCACGGCTCTTCTGAGACGACAGTCATGCCTCGGCTGTAGATCTTCAAGAGCGGACGAACTTTCTCCAGTGCGTCCTTAGCTCCGCCTGCAACCACCCATAGCTTGCCCTCTGCTGCCACATTCGGACGACCGAAAACCGGTGCGCCAACGTGCCTCTGTCCGCGATTTGCATGCTCCACCGTAAGGCGCTTTGCGAGAGTGACGCTTATTGTGCTCACCGACACATGAATCGCGCCTTTTGGCATAGCGTCGAGCACGCCACCTTCAAACAGCACATCCTCCAGGGCGGCATCGTTCAGCAGAAGCGTAAAGACCACTTCACAATTCGTTACTGCATCCGCAGCGCTTCGCGCCACCGTGGCGCCCTGCGCGGCAAACTTCTCTGCTACCACGGTATTTCTGTTCCATACCGTTACGACGTGACCTGCATTCAATAGATGCGGAACAAGAGCGCAACCCATCTTGCCAAGCCCTAAAAACGCAACCCGCACATCCCCTCCAATCTCAAGTCAAAACACATTTCATATTGGTTACCTGCGTCCAACGGTCTCCTACAGGTAACCGTCGGCAATCGATCTGCCACGGCTTGTGAACTTTCCTTACTCGGATGAGTCGCTCCACCTCACGTCTCCTTCTGTGTCTGCGGGCAACTACGCTCGGACTTCCTTATTTGATTTGGTAGCCGGCTCTATCGATGCACCCTGCGAGATGGTCTTACTCCAAATACAACTTGAACTCCAATATGAGCTCTTCGATCACAATCCGATTCATCTGATCCGTCAGGGCGCAAAACGCAAAAGAACGAGCAGGTTCATCATCAGATTCATGCCGCATGTTCAGCAAACTGACGACTGTTCGGCAGAACGCGCTCTCCTCCATTGCGGAGTGGCGGACAAGATCGTGGAGTATTCGGGGCGAACCGTGGCCGGGAAAGAGTAACCCCGTCTTCATTTCACATGCTCGATGACAGAAATCGCAGAGGGGGCATACTGCGAGCTGTCGGCTCTCAGGCAATCGTACGAGGAGCTGTTCCGTATACTCTGTCGCGCTCTCTTCCAGAGGAAGGCCGCCATAGACCCGTCTGCGACCGTCAAGTACAATGAAGCTTTGACGATTTGCGACTTCCGGAATGAAACGTGTCTGGCTCATTCGTTAATCATCTCTACCGCCTGTCCCAGGCGAAATAGAACACCTCCGGGAGTAGCGCCAGCATCATTGATCTGGATGCGCACGGCTCCGTCGAACCTTGAGAAGAAGCGATCGAGTGCGGCCTTCCAGTAATCCCGAAAGCCATCCACGCTGGTTGTGATCGAGACGTGTGCGCCTTCGCTCAGCGATGGTTCCATGAGAACTTCCAAATCGCCGGAGCCGACTACTCCAACGTGAGCTTTTCTGGTGATGCGACGTTTTGCTGACAAATAGTCGAAAGCAAATTGTTCCATAGGTGTCTTCCTCGCTAAGACTGTTGTCCTCTTCTACAAAGTGTTGCTGTCGTTCCAGGGCATCTGGAAGGAGCGTGGCGGGCATGCGCGCAGCCACCTTGGCGCGACTTCCCTGACCAAGAGTTCCTGATCGAGCCCAAGGGCGCTTTGCGTACAATCCTCAAGTCGAAGGCACAGCATCTGCTGGAACTCTGTTACTAAGACATCGAGACGACCGGGCATGCCGGATCGAATCGCGCCATTTGCCGAGCACAATAGTCACGGAAAGCACAACTCCCAAAACACGACGGAACGGGAGATACCGTGGCGATGACAGTTCGTTGTGGCTGAGATTTCTTATCAATGTGACACCATTGCATTCGTGCTGGATTTTCAAAACGTTTGATATCTCATGAACGGTTCAGCCGATCGAGCGCGTGCCCTCGCTCTGATAGGAGCTCAGGTTGCTATCGCGTAACGCCGTGCGCAAGGACAACCTCGCGCGAAAGAGTCGCCCTTTGACGGCCGCTGACGAAATGCCGAGAGAATCAGCTATCTCCCGTATTGAATGCTCTTGCGCTTGTTGAAGCTCCAGCGCAGTTCGGAGATTCGGGCGCAACCCACGAATTGCTCTTTTGAGCAGGTTCGCCCTTTCGTGTCGCGAATAACAGCGTTCCGGATCTTCCCTGAGGTCCCGCAGTTGCCATCTGTCGTCTAATACGCAGTCATCGTCGCCAGCGTCGATCGAAAGCTCCTTGACTACACGTTTATTTCTTAAAATCATGAGCGACGCGTTGATCGCGATTCTCGAGACCCACGACGAAAAACTGCATCTACCTTCGAACTCATTCAGATGGGTAAACGTATTAAGAAAAGCATCCTGGAGAGCATCCTCTGCGTCTTCCCAGTTTTTGGTAATTCGATACGTCGTCCATAGGATTCGTCGGAAGTGACGGTCTCTGAGTGCCGAGAAGGCGTCGTCATTTCCGTCTTTTGCAGCCGCGATCAACCACTCATCATTCATCTCTTTTAAACTGTGGCTGCTAATGGCTTTGTCGTTCGCCGGTCGTGGTTGAGTCATTGGGATCGTCCATTCTTATGGGATAATCGCAGCGATGGCGTTTTAGGCGCGCCCAGATTGGATAGGCATCGGCTGACTAGAGGACGTCAGTCGAAAAGGTAATGTCAGTGCCAATAGAAGCTGTCTCACATATGCCTTCGTACCTTTGATCTACGGCCCGCGACCGGCTTTCGTTGCAGGACTCATGTAGGGCGTTCTGAGCTGTTTTGATTTGAGAAACATTTAGTCAAGAAACCACGCAACCAGTCGTTGCAGAGCTGCTTTGCCCTTCGCGAGGCTCACCTCTGATTCCTGATGATCTCGATTCCACGCGTTGTCAACGATCACGCTCCGGAGATCTCGAACCCCAACAAGCTGCAACCAGAAGTCCAAATAGGTTGCCTGGTGGTCAAATCGCGAGGGCGGTATCGGAGTGCCCTCGAGGAACCTTGAACCTCGTGTGTAGACGGCGATTGCCTTTTCCACGTTCAAGAGAGGACCGTACCGCTTACCGTCGTAGGAAAGCAGATAGTTTCGCTGTGCTACGAGATCGATCAATTGTTTGAGCTTGTAAGGCAGGCCGAAGTTCCACATCGCCCTCCGAAATCGTTGGATCAGGGATTGAATGTGCTCCCATACCTTGATCTCCGTCTCAGTCATCGTTTGGTGTTTCACGGCCTTGTACTTCGCTCCAATTGCCTTGTGGTCGAACTCCGGTAGTTGTTCATGCCAGACCTTCAGGGTATCCACAACCATCGAGGTGTTGCTGGATTCGCACGCCTCGATGAATGACGTTGTGAGGGCGATCGAATCGGAAGATTCGTTTCTTAGTGACGATTGAATATCGAGTAGTGTCACTTTGGTCTCTCCGCACTTGCGCGATACATCGTCCTGTTCATACTTGGTCCGTACGGGTGTGGCGACCCCTTGCGGAGTCCAAGCTACTTCGAGACCGCACGCGCTGCACTTTCAATTGCGCCTGCGACTTCCTTGGGATGAGACACATAGACGCAATGGCTGGCGCCTGCGACTTCGACCGTGTGGCTATCAGCTCGCCTGGCATACCATCGTTCAAGGTCAGGATTGATGGTTCGATCGCTTCCCGCCACTACCATCCAGCTGGGTTTGGTTCTCCAGGCAGCCGTGGTGATCGTCGCTGAGAAATTGTCCGCAAAGTTGAACACCTGCGACCGCGCCATGAAAGCAGCCTGCTCCGCGGAAAGATCGGCTGCAAAGTACTCGTGAAACTGCACGGGATCGAGGTAGGTGAAACCATCGGCCGTCTTCTTTAGCGCACCGGACTTGGTGAGGTCACTCGGTAGGGGCTTTCCTTCGTCCGCTTCGTTTTCTCCAGCGTCTGGCATGTGCGCAGCAACGTACACCAATCCAGCAACCGATCGATCCGTGCCCGCCTCCGTAATCACTGATCCCCCATAGCTGTGCGCGACAAGGATGCTCGGTCCGTCTTGCAATGCGAGGGTCCGCTTCACTGCGGTCACATCAGCCTGGAAGGACGTCTCTGGCTCTTGGACAATGCTGACGATGTAGCCGTCCTTGACAAGAATGTTGTAGACGCCTTTCCAACCAGAACCGTCTGCCCAGGCTCCATGCACCAGAACAATGTTCCGAACGCCACGGCCCCGGTGCTGCGCCGATAGCGCACCGCAAGTCAACAGTAATAGAGCGAGGTAAACGGGCTGGCGGATTCCTCGTAAGGCGCGCCCACGCTTCATCGGATTACTCATTTGTTTCTCCTTTGGTTACTTATGAGCACTGATTGTTTGCCACGGTTAGCTATTTTCCGGAATGTCCGCTCGTGTGCGTCCGGTGATTATTGGGCATAGGATTATCCAATACTTGTACGCAGCACCCTGCGCGCAGCCATGAAGATCCTCCGCAGTCAACCCTTGTTCTGACTCACAAGAGAAAATGGGGGGCGATGAGCCTGGATAGAGATATCGCGATCCTTAGGCGCGCTCCTACTTCTTCGTGGCGCTTGGAGGAAAGTGGTTGAACATTTTGTCGACGCCCTCGTCGAGATTCTTGATGTTCTTGTCAGAGTTGTCGGAGAGTGTGTCACTCGCGGCTCCTCTCCAGATCAGTTGCTTGGTTCTTGCATCGAAGAGATCGATAACTACAGTGCCCACCTTGTACGTATCGGACGTGGTTGTTGCCTCGCCAAAACCGCCACCACCAAAGCGTCTCCAGCCCCAGCCTCCCCCAAACCCGTCGTAAAAAGTGTCTAAGGTCTGCTGGTAGCGCGTGATCTCCAACGCCACTATAGAGAGATCGGCGCCGGAGTCCACCTGCGTCCAGCCTTTCGCCGCCAATGTGGCGTTCGCGGCATGTTTGATGCGATCGACACTCAGGGGATCTCGCGTCTCAACGTGTAGCCAGGAATAGGTCCTATATTCCGCGAAGTGTGCGCTGCGATCGTAGTCGGTCGTTACCTGCTGCGCCGACGTCACGCCTGCAAACAAAAACATCATCCCAAGTAAAACGAACATGACTGTTTGTATTTTCATAATGTCTCCTTTTTGAAATCCCGCTTAACGTTTCGCGACAGTGAGCAAGAAGTCGAGTGCTGTCACTTCAAGGGCTCACCGAAGGCGGCACCTCCAATGCTCTGTACCGCTCCTTCTATCGCTTTGCCACCGGGAACTTAAACGTAACGCCGGCGTAGACCTGCCATTTGGGCGATCCAAGACCGCTTTGGTACACGGAGTATTGTGGCTCTATGTAGAAATTCGCTATGTCGCCATGGGCGCTCGTCCATACCTTGCCGACGCCGGCTCCGAGCGGGATGTTCTGCACATGGTGAAAGGTGTCAAACGTCCAGACTCCCGAAGAGCGGAAGTAGAAGCCATGACGGAAATTGTCGATAAAGAATGGTTGCACAGACGTGAGCTGGCCAGCCGGGCTTGAACTGTTTCCGGAGAAGGAGTGCTGATAGGTAGCAAGCACGGCTAATAGTCCCCAGTTGTGAGGTGCAATCACAATACCTGCAGCGCCGGCCTGCCATTTCCCAGAACCGTAGGCCTCCCCTCTTGCGGTCGGCGCCGCGATAAGCGGCCCAATTCCGAGCGTGCTCCCATGCTCTTGAAAGAGCAGGAAATCGTAAACCGTCAGATCTCCAGCTCCTGTATTCGGTCCGCCCTGCACACTGGCAGTCGTGTTGATTGGCACGATTGTGCGTACGATTTGACGAGTGCCGAATGCGCGTATCGGAACAGACACTCGCAGTAATCCCTGATTGCGGATTCTGCCGGAAAACCCTTTCGGCGAAGGTGCGAAGTAATTCTGCAAATCGACGGTGAGCAGCGGATGAATTGGGTTATTCGCCGCGTTCGTGTCGTTCGCCTCGCGAGAGCCGACGTCAACAGCCTGTGACTGCGGTGCATTGCTTTCTTGCGTCCACACATTTCTTGCAAAGAAAACAAGTCCTGCCACCAAGACTATCGTGCGCTGTGAACGCATTTGTTTAGCCTTTCGGCGAGAGCGATTAAATGTTTCTTTCATGGCGTTGTCCACTCCGAGTTCCTGTCGACCTGGTGCCCGCGAACGCGATTTCGTACTTGTGCTTCTTCAGCGAAACGCAATGACACCTTAAGCAAGCGCACTGCCAAACGGGCGGGCTATTACTTCTTCATTGCACGAAATTGCCGATAGCGGATATTTTGCGTCGGTGTCGCAGCTGAACCGGGGCGGATATATAGCCTGTTAAACCTTTGGCAGACTCAGACCTGCGGTGATTCCCGGCTATGCGTCCTCTTCTGTAAGATCCGGAGCTCAGCGGTGAATCGTGCGTGCGGATCGCTGATTGCGTGCACGTCCGCCAATCTCCGCTCACGTCACTTTCTGCTGAGTGCTCGTCTTTTTGCTGAAAACGCGGCGCCGTGTTTCAGTGTGATCCATTCCATTTCAGTCATTTGAGAATGGCGCTCGCCATGCATACAAAGATATTGATGCGACTTAGATCCGCCGATCCGGTGGCGCAACAGTGAACCGATGGAAAGGAGAAACCAAGAACGTCTACGCCAGCTGTCCCGAGTGCCGACGCTTCGACTGAGGTTGGCGTCGCGCAGACAAGAAGGTGAACGAGTTGTAGGCAATCATGGGAGGGTGACGAGCGATTAGATTCCGGCCTCATTGGTTTCGATCGCCACGAGAGTGTCACCATCCACAAGCCCCATGCTGCCCGGCCGCAGACCAGTAGGGCGAAGTCGAAACTGCGGGGCAGTTCATGGTCCCGAATGTCAGTTAGGTTCACGCTGCGATCCGCTATCGTTGCGCGAGAGGATTTCCGATCGGCTGTGGAAACCTATGGAAAGGACACGGGAGGTTCTGTTACCCAACTTGTCGCGCTCGAGCCGGCCAGCAGATATAGGATGAGCCGAACCATAGTTAGACCAAACTTGTTTGTGAGCTAAGGTGTACTGGATGGTTGGCAAAATGCTGAAGATTGAAAAGGAGTCGGACGGACACAGCATGAGGCTGCGGCTCAGCGGCCGGATTCAATCCGCTCATATCGGTGACATACGGGCTCAATTGGACGATGACAGCGCTCGCATACTCCTGGACTTGAGCGAAGTCACTCTTGTGGACGTTGACGTTGTACGGTTCTTGAGTGACTGCGAGGACGAGGGTATTGTATTGGTTCACTGTCCTCTCTATGTGCGCGAGTGGATTCTTCGCGAGCGGGCCGAAGGGGCACAGACGGATACCCATTAATTCCATCGCGCGACCACGCGGATCAGGTGGGCATGTGGTGTGCCGGTGACCGACGGTTTATCGTTGGCGAGCGTCATAATCCGCTATGCGCGAAGATCGCATGCTCGAAATCACGTGCTCGAAATCACGTGCTCGTAGGAACCACTCTATGAATGCGAATAGCGGCCAAAGTCGTCCAACGCTGGAAGATGCTTTCGATAATCCGAAGCTCAACTTTGTATTGGCATCGATAGCGCGTCGGGTGCGCGACCATTTTGTGAAGATGCGTGACCCGAGAGGTCGAGCATGAAGCCGACTACCGCATTGTTCTCTCCGATGGAACAATCAAACACCAGTACGCCGACGGGTGGCACCGAACAGGTGCAGACAAAGACTGCACTCGAGAAGGCTTTGCGAGAAATCAAGCGGCGGAATGAGGCACCGCGGGCGAGCGAACACGATCTTAGCCTGATCATCAATACGATTCCCGCACTGGTATGGTCGGCGCGTCCTGATGGCTCGGCCGAATTCTTCAACCAACATTACCTTGATTATGTGGGTCTCCCCGCGGAACAGGTGAAAGATTGGGGCTGGACGGTCGCAGTTCATCCGGACGACCTTAACGGCCTAGCTGGTTCGTGGCAATCCATTATGGCTTCTGGCGAGCAAGGCGAGAGCGAAGCGCGCCTGCGCCGCTTCGACGGCGAATATCGATGGTTTCTGTTCCGTGCTAACCCGTTGCGCGATGAATCCGGCAACATCGTCAAGTGGTTCGGGATAAACACTGACATCGAGGACCGGAAACGTGCGGAAGATGCCCTGCGGCGGAGCGAGGGCTACTTAACTGAAGCACAGAGGTTAGCTCATACAGGCAGTTGGACGTGGAACGTCTCCACTAGTACTAGGGCCTACTGGTCACAGGAAAATTACCGCATGTTTGGCTTCGATCCGGAACTGGGTCTACCGTCAGACGAAGCGCTTTCCCAGCGCATTCATCCCGAGGATCGAGATAAGGTGCGAAGAGAAGCTTTTCCTAAGAGGACGGCCGAAGGCTCCCACTTTGACGTGGAGTACCGAATCGTTCTTCCCGATGGAGTTATCAAGCACCTCCATTCCGTCGGGCGTCCTGTCTTGAACGAGTCGGGCGACCTCGTAGAATTTGTCGGGACCACGATGGATATCACCGAGCGCAAGAAGGCGGAGGAGAAAATCCGGCAAGATGCGCATGAACTTCGCTGCATTATCGACTCCATACCGCAAGTGATCGGCGTCCACGACCCCGATGGCGAAGTGATCGATGTAAACCGAGTAGCGCTCGAGTCCCACGGTTTGTCGATTGAGGAGGTGCTGGCGGAAAGTCTCCGCGATCGCATCATTCATCCTGAGGACATTGAGAGGCTCAAAGAGGTGCGGCAAAACGCGCTCTTAAATGGTGTTCTGTTTGACATCGAACAGCGGGTTTTGCGAAAAGACGGCAAGTATCGTTGGTTCCTCACTCGTTATAACCCCTTCCGCGACGAACAGGGACGTCTCGTGCGCTGGTATTCGACGTCAATCGACATCGATGATCGCAAAGTGGCTGAGCAGCGCCTCCGAGACGAGAACGTTGCGTTGCGTGAAGAAATTGATCGCTCCTCAATGTTTGAGGAAA
>Ga0207021_1110_pt1 | contig 19830 bp, 18 predicted proteins | sample Alteio_BWMinCont_49_FD_153496 | JGI IMG/M metagenome (GOLD analysis project Ga0207021, IMG submission 153496) | Enriched cells from forest soil in Barre Woods Harvard Forest LTER site, Petersham, Massachusetts, United States -... | ecosystem: Environmental > Terrestrial > Soil > Temperate forest >... | reverse complement strand
TAAACCAGTTAACAGAGGTTACGAGGTTGCTTTTAGGACGGTAGGGTATGAGCGACACCCATATGGAGCGACATTACAGGATCGAGGAACTTGCAGACCGCTGGGGACTTGGGCGCGAGACGATTAGAAAGATGTTCATTGATGAGCCTGCTGTTGTCAGGATACGCCTAGGTCGAAAGAAGACGCACACGACTTATTCTGTGCCTGACAGCGTGGCCCGTCGCATCCATCAGAGGCTTAGTAGCTGAATGTTGATCCACATGATCGCCTTCTACGAATGGGCGTTCGCAAACAGCTATAAGGAAGGTCTACACCTTGACCGAATTGACAATGATCTCGGCTATAGCTCTAAAAATTGTCGCTTCGGGAGGGGCTGGTCAGTGAAAATGGCGCTGACGCTACCAGTTGATCAATTCAAGCAGAGAATGCGTCGGGGTATTTTGCGCTAGCGCATCGAAAGCACTTTCTCGCTATCGTGCGGTCTGTCGGAAAAGGCTTTTTTTAAAATGCTGGTCAGACGCGCCTGACGCGAAGGAATCCATGTTGCGTAATATTTGAGCAAGGTCCGCTCAGTATCGCCGATCCATTCAGCGACATCTCCAACAGGAATTCCGCGTTCGAGTAGCATTCTGACAAATGTGTGGCGAAATTTGTGCGGAACAGGCGGCTCATCGAATTCGCCGGCCAATGTGAAAAGCTTCTGCAGTTTGATACGCCACCGTTCGGTTTGCACCGACAGTGAATGGGATTTACTCAACGCGAAGATCCTCGGTCCATAGAGTCGTTCGCGATCCCGTAGTCGATTGACGAGCCAGTCAGGAACCCAAGTGTAGAGTTCTTTCTTCGTCTTGTGCATGCGGACGAAAATCTCGTTGCCGTGCAGGCGCAGCGATGTGTCGAAGGTAGCGACATCAGAAATACGCATGCCGGTATAAAGCATGACGTAGATGAAATCTTTTATGTCCTCGCCGCTGGTTTGACGATAGCCAGGTTGTGGCTCTCGCTCCCGCTTGAATTTATCGCAGGCTGCGAGAATGCGATTGATTTCATCGTCTGTGAAGGGAGTTTTGTTCGCGGGAATTGAGTGTCCCTCGGGAGGCTCGAGATCCGCTGAAATGTCTTCCTTAAGCCATTTACGCTTGACGCAGAATTCAATGAAAGCGGTCAGCTTGTGAAGCTTCCGGGCCTTGGCTCTTTTTCCATCCTGCCATGATGCGTAGAAGCGATCCATGTCCGTAATGGTGAGCTGATCGATGTAGATGTAGCCATGGCTGTCGGTGAATGCCCGAAGCTGTTTGATTTGGCGGCTCCCCTACCCGACCGCCGAACGCCACGTCGCCGGAGAGCTTAACCCGAATCACCATCACCGCGGCCACTCAAGCTTTCCTCGACCTCATTCTCTGGCATGCTCCCAACTGGTGACAATGGCGCCCGCGGCTTCCCATTCCCATTGCCCTGCCCTTCTTGCGTTCGTCGAATTCGCTGCTAAGGGAATCTTCCGTGTGACCGGCTTTACAGTCCCTGCGATGCCGTCGATAGATGTGGAGCCCCACGACGACATCTTACGATATCGCACGACAATGGCTACAACTTTGTAAGTTATTGAAAGCATTATGGTGGAGGCGGCGGGAGTCGAACCCGCGTCCGAAATCGTTGTCAACAAAGAGAGGCTCCATGCTCAGTCGCGTTCCGGAGGTTTCGCTTTGCGCGCTCAGAACCGACAAGATGCGCGCATTGCTAGTCCGTGGATCTCGTCTTTATGACCCGTACCCAGCCATAAAGACCAGCCTGCTGTGCGACGTCCCTTCGAAGCCCACAGGCAAAGCCTCGGGGGACGGCAACTTAATTAATTAAGCTGCGTATGCCAGTTGATGATCGGCAATTATCATTTTGCGAGCGATTACGGGTGCCCACACCCCGGCATGCCTCTTTGCCGCAAGCGATCCCGTCGAAACCGTGACGCCCCCATCGTGCGGGAACCCCGTTAACCTGGTTGCAACTCCTCTTATCTTACTCCGTCTTGCGGGTCTTTGCCGGGGAGGGCCATCCCGGTACCCTCTCCCCTCTCATTCGTAGCGATTCACGACGATTGCGCCATGCTCGTAATCGACCGCATAACTTAGCCGTTGCGAGTGATCGCGGTTGGCTTTATCTGGACAGCGTCCGCGCTGATCTGCCGCAGGAACCTGATCAGATCGCGGCGCTCGTCGTGCTGTGCAACGTGGAATCCCATGTTGTTGCCGGGAACCAATGTGTCCGGGTCGGTAAGCCACTGGTCGAGCGATTTTTCATCCCAAAGGATGTGCGCGTTTTTGAGAGCGTCGGAATATGGGAAGCCTGGCACTTCTCCCGATCTGCCTCCGAAGACCCCATGTAGTCTGGGGCCTTCGCGGCCTTCCCTATCCTGCTCCATAGAGTGGCAGCCTGAGCATCGCTTCTCGAAAATCTGTTTCCCCTTTACCGGGTCACCGTTGCCAGTCGCGGCGGCCGAGTTGGTCTGCGCCAGAAGAAGCGATCCCAGCAATGCAATGGCGCAGCCCGTGAGTGCGTGAAGAAGCTTCATACATTTGTCGCCAGTGAGGAATCCACAATCGCCAGAGAACTGTGTTTCGGGACGTACCTGATCTCGGTGATGCCAAGAACACTTTGCAGCCTGCCTGCAGGCACCACCATTGGGCCAGCACTCGGAGCCTTGCCCGGAGCGGGCTGCGGAAACGCGGTAGAGGTTGCTGTATGGAAGGCGACGTTGCCTTCCACTTTTTGAGCCACCTGATGGATGCGTCCGTTCAATACGGTCACAGAACCGAACCTCTTCAGATAGGACAGCGCCTCGGCGCCATGCTGCCTGCCCCAGCCCCAGTCCGGATAGACCATCCACAACGGGATGTGAGCGAAGATGACGATTGGGGTCGAGGCTGTGAGCGAAGCCAGGTCCTTCTTCAGCCAGGCAAGTTGATCGGCGCCCAGCTTGCCCATGGCGTCGATCTGCAAGCTGTTGTTGAGTCCGACGAAGTGCACGCCCTTGTGGTTAAAGCTGTACCAGCCGGTGCCGGTTGTTCCTTTGCCAAAGTGCTCGAGATAGAGTGCCCCATCGTCAGACGCCGTGTCGTGCTCGCCTGGAACGTAGAAGGTCTGGCCGACCTTGGCGCTTTTGACGATCTGACCCGCCGCATCGAACTCAGCCGGCTTTGACGAATGGCTGATGTCGCCCGTGTGCAAAAGAAAATCGTGCGAGCCAGGGAGCTCATTGATCCTGTCTATGGCCAGCTTCAGCGTCCCGGTTACGTCCTGGTTCGCCGGCTTGTTGAAGCCAATGTGGCTATCGCTGATCTGCACAAAGCTGAACTCTGCTCCGCCGCTGGGCTGCGATGATTTCCCGGTTGCGGCGAAGAGCCTGGAGGTAGGTACACCGCCGGTCATCGTCCACACGAGGCCTGTGCCCACCCAGGCCATGCAAGTGAGAAAGCTCGTCGATCGATTCTATCGTTGCTGGTGTGAGCGGCTTCTGGTGGCGTTGCTGTTTCAATGAGCTGCTTTGCGCTCGTCTCCTTCATTGGATGAATCCTCCGGGGATTTGGGTAAATCCTTCGAAGACGCAAACTGGATGCCGAGCGATTTATTCCTCGCAAACGGGAATAATTTTGCCGGATGTCAGTTCTCATCTCTGGAGAGAAGAAGAGGTAGTTCCTGTCCGATGACGTTGTTGCCGTGGAAGCGTGCAGATCGCGAGAGTGGTCCCCAAACGTCTGTGTTTGAGGATCTCGCGCTCCCGCTTTTTCCTTCGCTCTATAACGTTGCCTCCTGGCTCTGCTCTAATCCCACTGAGGCGGAGGACCTGGTGCAAGAGACATTTCTGAAAGCGCTGCGCGGATTTCCGGCGTTCGATCAGGGCACGAATTTCAAAGCGTGGATCTTCCGCATCCTGAGAAATACCTATCTGACTTCTCGCACTGGCCTCGCGGCCACGCGCACGGTCGCGCTCGAAGATGAGTTGGGCACCTCGGAGGATTCTGGCCCGGGCCTGCACCCCGAGGCCGCAATCGACCGGCAAACTCCTGAGATCAACCTGATCCGTTTGTCCGATCAGGCTGCGCTGCACGCTGCCATGGAGAAACTATCGCCGCCGCTGCTGGAAGTGATCCTGCTCTGCGATGTGGAAGAGATGAAATACAAAGAAATCGCCGCGGTCCTCGACGTTCCTATCGGCACGGTCATGTCACGAATCGCACGCGCACGTGAGGCGCTTCGCCGTACACTGCAGCCTCATCACACGCCAATCAGGGAGTTCCGCGCATGAGCGATCATCTATCTCCTTTCATGCTCAACTCGCTTGCAGACGGAGAGCTTCCTGCGGAAGATCTCGCCCGTGCGAACGAGCACCTTGCCAGATGCCCGTTGTGTACCACGGATGCGCTTCATCAGACGCTTCTGAAATCGGCTACCGCAAAGGCGGGACAAAGGTACTCGCCGTCGGCGCATCTGCTCGAGAAGATCACGCATCAGTCGGCGCGACAGATTTTTCAGCCGCAAACTGAGACGGAGGCACGATCGCGGGGCACATTCGGCACGCTGCGCTGGGCAACTGTGGCGGCCGCATTGCTGGTTTCGGTGAGCTTTCTTTTGATTCAACGTGCGCAGCGAACGGCGATTGCTTCAACGGAACGTGCAGCGCTGGTGACCGAGGTGAGCGACCAGCACATAGCGACGCTTGCCCCCAGTTCGCCGCCAGAAGTGCTCTCTTCCGATAAGCACACGGTAAAGCCGTGGTTTCAAGGCAGGATACCGTTCAGTTTCAATCTTCCGGATGATCTCCCCCAAGGCACGACACTCGACGGAGCAAATCTGACCTACCTGAACAACCAGCCGGTCGCCCAGCTGCTGTACAGCATCGGAAAACATCGCGTCTCCGTTTTTGTCGCGCGGCGATCCGGTGCGGTCAGGCCCGTCGATCTCGTGGCGGAACACTCAGGATTTCATGTGAAGAATTTCAGCACGGATGATCTCGACGTGATTGCTGTCAGCGACGTCGATCCGGCTCGCCTGTCCGATCTGGTCAGTGCCATCGAGAAAGCGCAGACAGGAACTCACAGACGGTCGAACTAGTAGCACATGCCGCGCAGGTCGGAACAACCCTCCTGAAAATGAGCTTAGAATGGCCGCATGAGTGGCCCTGAGGATGCGTTGCCTGATTTCGAAGTCGCGGTTCGCGCCGGAAAACTGTGGCCGCATAGAGAGCATGAGTCAAACAGCGTGCTTGGCCTGCTCTGCCGTATTGGTCTGCACCGCTGGCGTCGGCTAGACCTTGCAATGCTCTTTCCGGACAAGGACATTCTCCATTGCTTCTGGTGCTCAAAGGTCAAAGTTGATGGAGTCGTTTACGACCTCTAGGCCGTCAGGTTCAATCTAACCCACAACCGTTCATCTCCCGTTGTTGCAGTCTCGGCAGGATCGGGAAATAATGGCTTCTGCCTTGCCCGCGCAATTATGCCGTCCTGTTTCGGGCGAATGCCAACGGGGGATCGATCGATGACAAATGAAAAACGCAGACTTGACGAAGCCCGCACGAAGGAACAGCCCTGGAAAAAATGGGGCCCCTATCTGAGTGAACGGCAGTGGGGCACCGTGCGTGAGGACTACAGCGAAGACGGGAACGCCTGGAATTACTTCACTCACGATCAGGCGAGGTCGCGCGCGTATCGTTGGGGCGAGGACGGCCTGGCGGGCATTTCCGACGATCACCAGATTCTCTGTTTTGCGCTGGCTCTCTGGAACGGCAAGGATCCGATTCTGAAGGAGCGGCTCTTTGGGCTGACAAACAGCGAAGGCAATCACGGCGAAGACGTCAAAGAGTACTACTTCTATCTGGACAGCACGCCGACGCACTCTTACATGAAGTACCTCTACAAGTACCCGCAGGCGGCGTATCCCTATGCGGATCTCATTGAGACCAACCGCCACCGGGGCCGCCAGGCGCTGGAGTATGAGTTGCTCGATACCGGCGTCTTCGAGGAAGACCGTTACTTTGACGTCTTTGTGGAATACGCTAAGGCCGGACCGGACGATCTGAGCGTGCGAATCAGCGTTGCCAATCGTGGGCCTGAGGCGGCCACGCTGCATGTGCTTCCGACAGTGTGGTTCCGTAATACATGGTCATGGTCGGACGGCGGCGCCAAGCCCGTACTCGAAGGCAAGGAAGCGAAGGGCGTGGGCGTAATTTCCGCTCGTCATACGGACCCGCTCTTAGAGGAATCGTTCGCCGAATACAACCTCTACTGCGAGGGAACGGCGCGTCTGCTCTTCACAGAGAACGAGAGCAACAGAGCGAAACTCTTCGGTGGCGAGAACGCTTCTCCTTATGTCAAGGATGGCATCAACGAGTTCGTCGTCAGCGGTGAGACGGATGCCGTGAACCCCGCCAATCAGGGAACGAAAGCATCTCCGCAATACATCCTGAACATCGGCCCGGGTGAGACCAAGGTGGTTCGCCTGCGTCTGGCGCGGCCGCTTTCGGATGGGCCGGAGAGCGCGTTCAAGGGTTTCGACGAGCTTTTTGCCGAGCGCCTTAGAGACGCGGATGAATTCTACGCGAGCATCACGCCGCCTTTAGTCCAATCCGATCCGGATCGCGCCATGGTGATGCGGCAGGCGATGGCCGGCATGCTCTGGAGCAAGCAGTATTTCTATTACGATCTCAACGCTTGGTTAAAAGAACACAATGTCGGACCGTGGTCCGCGCCGGATGTGCGCAGAAGGGTGCGCAACGGCGAGTGGTTCCACATGAACAACGACGACATCATATCGATGCCGGACAAGTGGGAGTACCCGTGGTATGCAGCATGGGACCTGGCGTTTCACATGCTGGCCTTCCAGGCCGTGGACTCGGATTTTGCGAAGTCGCAGCTCGACCTGATTCTTCGTAACGACTATCTTCACCCCAACGGGCAAATGCCGGCCTATGAGTGGAACTTCGGCGACGTCAATCCACCCGTGCATGCGTATGCCACCATGCAGATTTATATGACCGACAAGGAGCGGAACGGCGGTCAGGGAGACCTGGAGTTTCTCGTCTATGCATTCTCCAAACTTCTAGTCAACTTCACATGGTGGCTCAACCGCAAGGACCGCGCAGGAAACAATGTTTTCGAGGGCGGCTTCCTGGGCCTAGACAACATCGGCGTGTTCGATCGGAGCGCGCCGCTGCCTACGGGAGGCCATCTGGAACAGGCTGACGGAACCGCCTGGATGGTGTTCTTCAGCCAGCAGATGCTGCGAATCGCGGTAGAACTCGCGCAACACTACCCAACCTTTGAAGAATTCGTCATCAAATTTTTCGAGCACACCATGTGGATTGCCGGCGCCATGGACCGCATGGGAGAAAAGAACGACCAGATGTGGGATGAGGAGGATGGTTTCTTCTACGACGTGCTTCGCCTGCCCAACGGCCAGGCTTTCCGTCTGAAGGTGCGATCCATGGTTGGCCTTTTGCCTCTGGCTGCGGTTGCGATCTTCGAGGAAGACACGCTCGAAAATTTGCCTGCCGTCCGGAAGCGCCTGCGGGAGTTTATGGACCGCCATCCCGAGCTTTCAGCGAACCTTCACATGCCATCCACGCCGGGTCTGGCGGGCAGACGGATGCTGTCCACCGTGAACGAGGACAAACTCCGCCGCATCCTCGCGAGAATGCTCGACGAGAATGAGTTCTTCGGTGCGCATGGGATTCGCGCTTTGTCACGCTACCACCATGACCACCCCTTCGTTTTCGGACTTAGCGGCCAGGAGTATCGAGTTTCCTATCTGCCTGGCGACTCCGACAGCGGAATGTTCGGAGGGAACTCCAACTGGAGGGGCCCGGTCTGGATGCCGGTCAACTTTCTGCTCTTCAACTCACTCATGCGGCTGGGCGCCTATTACGGCGATACCTTCAAGGTGGAATGCCCGACGGGTTCCGGGAAACTCATGACTTTGTTCGAGGCGGCGCAGGTACTGGGAGAGCGGCTTATCGGAACATTTGTTCGGGACAAATCGGGGCGCAGGCCCGTGTTTGGCGGCACGGAGAAATTCCAAACCGATCCGCACTGGCGCGACAACATCCTTTTCTATGAGTACTTCCATGGCGACAACGGCGCCGGCATCGGCGCCAGCCACCAGACGGGATGGACGGGCTGCATTGCGCGGATCATTCAGGCAAACGGCGCCTTTACTTCCGAATTACTCGGCGAGAAGAACGTCGAGAGTCTTGCGATCAAAATAGGACAGGGCCTGGGCAAGTGAGGCGAGGGAGTCGAATTCGAGTGAACAGAAGCATCGCGATAAATTGACGGGAGGCGGCGGCAGATATTGTGATTTCCGGTACGCACGTCATCCTGTATAGCAAGGACGCGACAGCCGATCGTGAGTTCTTCCGGGATGTGCTCGGATTTGCTTCAGTGGACGCGGGTCACGGGTGGCTGATTTTCGCCCTGCCTCCAGCGGAAGTTGCTTTTCATCCCGGCGCAGACGGCAGCTCGCACGAACTTTATCTCATGTGTAACGACCTGAATGCAGAGATCCAGGCACTCACTGAGAAAGGCGTCGTCTGTTCAGAGGTGCAGGAAGTCAGATGGGGTTCAATCACCAAGGTGAGGCTTCCCAGTGGCGGCGACGTTGGCCTTTACCAGCCGAAGCATCCAACCGCGCTGGGTTTGAGCTGAACTGAGGTGGCATCCCATGTTGCTACCAAACCAGAGGGGATACTCCCATTGCGTCCAGGCACAAGGATGGCGCTGGTTTTGCCGGATGGGTCTGAATCCTAGTGGATGAAGGCGTGTTCCTGCTTCTTCTCACCAGGCCAGCCGAGGTTTGCGGCTTGCGCGTCGGACATCGGCATGACAAATGGAAACCAATAGTCGCCTTCGCGCACCGTCTGGGGAAGAATCTTGTTTACGTGTTCACCGCCGGGCAGCACGGTGTTTACTTGCTGGCTCGTCAAGGATTCGCTTTCAAAGTTCATTTCTGTTGCCAGACTGCCGGTACCACGGTTCTCCCAGACGTTAAGTGAATAGTCGTAGGTGCCGTCCTTTTTGAGCTTCGCAAATAGAGTCAGCGTGAAAGTCTTCATGGGAACAAGATATTAGTCCCGCTCGTGCTCGCGAAATCCCCAAAAGAGGTCATCGCCAGGGACTTCCGGGCCAACGAATCGCGCTCGATCCGCGCGTAAGAGCTCCCTGGCCCTATTTGATGTTTGAGAAATGTGTCGCCACACCAATGGGTGGGCCTACCAGTTCAGCAAAGCGGACCGCAACCGTCCGGAGCGCTTGACCGTCGATGGCAAAGTGTATAAAGTCTGCTGGTTCAGCCGGCCTATCTTCGCCCAGGCGGCCTCGCGCGCTTCGTCATGGGGCTTGCATTGCTCCCACAGACGATGCATCTCAGCTGCACCCGCCTCATTCAGCCTCGCAGGATCTAACTGAATCTCCATGATGCGCAGCAGCAGGGCTTCAGCCGCAGCCTCGTGTTCGGCGATGATGCTGAGAAGCTCTTGTTCGTCCTCGGTAGCAATGTCGGGAATTTCCTGCATTCTTTCGGGTCTCTTGTCTTTGACATTACCCTGAACTAAATCTCCGGTGCAACAACAAATTGTTGATGATCCTTGTCGGTGCGGGCTTGAAGCGGGGAACTGACGCCTGACGCTGGACAATCCTAGGCTGTCTCGCGCCGGCCCTTCAGGCTCAGAACCACGGATCCCGCTACTCCTGCTGCGACTGAGGCAACCAGCGTACCGAGCTTTGCGATCTCCAGCAGATCGCCGTTCCCGAGCGAGAGCGTCGCGATAAAAAGCGACATGGTGAATCCGATGCCGCATAACCAGCCCGCTCCGAATATCTGTCTCCAGCTCACGCCCTCCGGTGCAGACGCCAGCGACGATTTGACCGATAACCAGGAAAATAACGCGATACCGAGAGGCTTTCCTATAAAGAGCCCGAGAAATACTCCGATCGCGACCGGTTGGATCAGAACCGCACTTTGACCCTTTGGAATATGCACGCCTGCATTGGCCAGCGCAAAAACCGGCATGATCAAAAAAGTCACCCACGGTTGCAGCGCATGTTCGATTCGGTACAAGGGCGATTGAACCAGGGCGCACTGACGCTCGAGGCTGTAAATCAGGTTTTGTTCTTCCGACTCGGAAATCACTGCGGACTCCGAACGTCCGATCGCCCGAAGCCTCTCCAGGATCGACAGATTATGCTTCAGGAACTCTCCAGGTTTCAGCGCCATCGTAGCGGGGATCGTAAACGCCAGCAGTATCCCAGCCACGGTTGCGTGGACCCCGGATCTCAGCATGGCCAGCCAGACAAAGATCCCGATGATCGCGTAAACGCCCCACGTGCGGACTCCCAGGCGGTTTGCAAGGTATGAGATTGCGATCCCGATAAGTCCGGCTATCAGACTGCGAAGAGAAAACGTGGTCGTGTAAAAGATGGCGATGATTAAAACCGCAATAATGTCATCCACGATTGCCAGTGCGGTCACAAAAACTTTCAGAGTGAGGGGAATGCGGCGGCCCAGCAAGGCCATTGCACCAAGTACAAAGGCGATGTCGGTTGCGACGGGAATACCCCAGCCGCCTTCAGCAGGCGTGCCTCGGGCAACCATGATGAAGATAAGGGCGGGAAAGATCGACCCCCCCACTGCCGCAGCCAACGGAAATGCGGCCCGCCTCAGCGTCGATAGTTCACCTGCCAGCAGTTCATGCTTGATCTCCAGGCCCACGAAGAAGAAGAAGATCGCCATCAATCCATCGTTGATGAAATGCAGCAGACTCTCACTCAGGGCTGCTGGACCCACTCCGATGGTTAGATACAGATGCCAGAAGTGATCGTACGAATCTGCCCACGGTGAATTTGCCCACAGCAGCGCCGCGGCTGTGCTGAACAACAATACCAGTCCGCCGGCAGCCTCCAGTCTGGCAAATCGCACGAACGGAGAAATGATTCGCTGGATGGGGGTGTCGGACGCCCTTGGCGGGAGCATTGAATCTGATTGATTGTCCGCGTGCATTCAACCCCCGGAGAGTTACCCATCCTGCTTTGAGTGTCGCGCAACCTAGGGCGTGTTCACACTAAGCTCAATGCCTCGACGATAAGCGAGAAGTAGAGAAAGGCGACGAAGACGACGTCGAGTTTCTCGAATCGGGAGAAGATGGGGCGGAAGCCTTTGAGCCTGCGGAAGAGCCGCTCGATCTGGTTGCGTTTCTTGTAGAGGGCGCGGTCGTACTCCCACGGCTCGATCCGATTGGACTTCGGCGGCACCACCGGAATCATGCCCAGGTCGAGCACCAGTTGGCGGGTTTCGTCGCCCTGGTAGGCACGATCCATCAGCAGGCAGAGCTTTTCCGGCATCGGCCCCAGCTCCGAGAGCAGCGCCCGACCCTCCGGCGCGTCGTGGGCGTTGCCCGGAGATAGAGCAAACGTTATGACCGTTCGAGCATTCGCGGCAACCATATGAATCTTGGTGTTCCATCCGCCGCGCGACTTGCCGATGGCTTGCGGGGGTTTTTTTTTAGCGCGCCCGTCCCGTCCGGATGGACCTTCACCGAGGTCGAGTCTAGCGCGAACGCCTCGATCGTGATGCGCACGATCTGCTCCACCTGCAGCTTCTCGAACACCCGGTCGAGCACGCCGCTTTTGGCCCAGCGGTTCATCCGCACGTAGATCGTGTGCCAGTTGCCGAAACGACCGGGAAGGCCGCGCCATTTGCAGCCCTGCTCGGCCACATACAGGATCGCGTTGAGTACTTCCAAGTTGCTCAGACGCACGTTCCCCCGCTGCAAAGGCAGGGAATCTTCGATCTTCTCCTACTGCTGCTGAGTAAGTTCCATCCATAACTACTCTACCCAAGTTAGATGTCATTAGTGTAAACGCGCCCTAGTAAGTCTTACTGGATCGACAGACACAGATTCTCACCCTCAGACGCAGCCTCTCGTGCGCCTGCTCAGGCGTCTCATTGGCCACAGCAGAATACACCCTCGCGATTACTCTGCAAACTAGGAATTCTGCTAGTACCAATCTTTCGCTTGCCGATCTATAAAGATCGTCTACACTCTCAGTCGTGAGTTTTTGTCCCTATAATTCGCGCTGAGTTCTAGGGCAGGAGTATATCGATGCGAAGCGATCCTGAGCCTCAAGGCAGTGAAATGCGAATGAAGAATGCATACCCCTGCAAGCGATCGGCGGTGCTGTCTGCCCCTGGTCAACGGATCGTCACAGTGCTGGCTCTATGCCTGGCAGCCGCGCTGCTGACTGCCTGCTTTAAGAAGGAAGAAGCTCCCAAACCGGCCCCTCCCGAGGTAACTGTTACTGAGGTTGTCCAGCAGAACGTCCCCAACTACGTCGAGTGGGTGTCCCAACTGAACGGCCCGGTTAACGCCGATATCACCCCTAAAGTGCAGGGCTACCTCCTGACGCAGAATTATCAAAACGGCTTCTTCGTCAAGAAGGACCAGCTCCTCTTTACGATAGACCCGCGACCCTTCGTGGCCACGCTCGATCAGGACAAGGCGCAGGTCGCCGTGGCCGTGGCCAATCTCGGCGAGGCTGAGAAGAATGTCGCCCGCGACACGCCGCTGGTTGCTCAGAACGCGATCCCGCAAAAGCAGCTCGACACGGATCTGTCAACCCTGGCCGCGAATCAGGCACAAGTAGACGCCGCGAAAGCGCAATTGGTGCAGGCGGAATTGAATCTCGGCTGGACCAAGGTGTATTCGCCCATCGACGGGATCGCGGGTATATCGATTTCTCAGGTCGGCGATCTGGTGGGAACGACCACCAAGATGACGACAGTCTCCCAGTTCAATCCAATCTGGGCGTATTTCAGCATCAACGAGAGCGCCTACCTCGCCAACGCGGGGCAAATTAACCAGGTAATCCGGACCGGGAACAGGCAGGGGGTGCCGCGCAGCATCGAATACCTCCAGGCAAACGGAGAAGCCTACCCGGAGAAGGGCAAAATCATATTCGTGAATCGCCAGATCGGTTCCCAGACAGGCACCATCCAGATGGCCGCTGAGTTCCCCAACAAGGATTCTATCCTCCGCCCCGGAGGCTTTGGCAGAGTTCGAATCGAAACAGGCGTGACCCAGAACGCTCTGCTGATTCCGCAGCCCGCCGTGATCGAAGTGCAGTCGCAATACCAGGTCATTGTGCTCAATTCTGAGAACAAAGCAGTGATTCGACCGGTCAAGGTGGGAGACCGAGTCGGGACAAACTGGATCATCACTGAGGGACTAAAGCCCGGCGAGAAGGTCGTGGTCGAAGGCATCCAGAGAGTACAGATGTTTGCGGCGGCTGCGCCGCCAGAGATGGTGAAAGCAGGCATTCCGGTCGTCGCTAAGCCGTACATGCCGGCTGCGGCGGCGCACGGGGGCAACTGACTATGTCGAAATTCTTTATTAATCGCCCCATCGTCGCGATAGTCATCGCAATTCTGATGGTGCTGGCCGGCGGGGTCGCGGTGCTCGAGCTACCTACGGCACAGTTCCCCAATATTGCCGATCCGATGATCCAGGTGCAAGCTACTTACCCCGGCGCGGACGCCCAGACGATTGCCGAATCCGTCGCAACACCGATCGAACAGCAGATGTCGGGCGTCAGCGGCATGAATTACATGTACTCGTTGAGCGCGAGCTCTGGCGGAAAGATGACGCTGTATGTTGACTTCGCGTTGGGAACCGATATCAACACCGACCAGATTCTGGCCCAGATGCGGCAGGGCCAGGCCGCCTCGCAACTGCCCTCCGAGGTAACCCAGCAAGGTGTAATCGTTCAGCCGGGGACGACGGCGCCCTTTATGCTCCTTGATCTCTACTCTCCCAACGGAACATACGACAACATTTTCCTGGCCAACTACGCCACCATCAATCTGCAGTACGCGCTCACCCGTATCTCGGGCGTCGGGCAGGTTCAGATATTCGGCGCCGGTCCATATGCCATGCGCATTTGGGTGAATCCCGACAAGCTGGCGAGCCTGGGCGTGACCGTGTCCGACATCACGAACGCGGTCAAGGCTCAAAATAAAGTCAATCCAGCGGGCCAGGTTGGAGGCGAGCCCGTTCCTTCCGGTCAACAATTCACCTACAACGTGCGAGCTCCAGGGCGGCTGCCTACGGCCGAGGAGTTTGGTGAGATCGTGGTTCGCGCTCAACCCGACGGGTCAATCCTGCGGTTGAAAGACGTGGCGAGTGTGCAACTAGGATCGCAATACTATTCGTATGTTTCGCGTTTGGGGGTGTCAGCAGATAAGAAGCCCGCCCAGCCAGCTGCCCTCGTCGCGCTGTACCTCACGCCTGGCAGCAACGCGCTGCAGACGCGAGCCGCTGTCCTCAAAATGATGGACGAGGCGAAAGGCAGGTTTCCCCAGGGGCTGGACTACATTACCGCGCTCGACACGACACTCGCTGTCAGTGCCGGCATCCACGAAATCTACAAGACACTGATCGAAGCCCTGATCCTCGTAATCATCGTCGTCTACATTTTCCTCCAGGGCTTCAGGGCGACGCTGATTCCGCTGCTCGCCGTTCCCGTCTCTCTGGTCGCGACCTTCATGGTCTTTCCCATGCTTGGCTTCTCCATCAATACCCTGTCGCTTTTGGGTATGGTCCTGGCGATCGGACTGGTCGTCGATGATGCCATCGTCGTCGTGGAGGCGGTCGAACACAATATCGAGAAGGGGCTGCCACCTCATGACGCGACCATCAAAGCGATGGAGGAAGTCTCGTCACCAGTAATTGCGATCGCGCTTATCCTGGCCGCGGTGTTCGTTCCCACGGCCTTCATTCCCGGTATTACGGGCCAGCTTTACAAGCAGTTCGCAATCACCATCGCGATCTCCGTGCTCTTCTCGGCATTCAACGCGCTCACCCTCAGCCCCGCGCTTTCTGCTATGCTGCTGCGTCCCAAGAAGGAGTCCCGAGGACCCCTCGGCGCCTTTTTTCGCGGCTTCAACAAAGTTTTCGGCCGCGCCACTGACGGGTATGTGAACATTTGCAGACACCTGATCCACAAAGCCGCTCTGGCGTTTCTCCTGCTCGCCGGGCTGGCCGTGGGTGCGGGCTATTTCGGTAAACAGCTCCCGGGAAGCTTTCTCCCCGATGAAGATCAGGGATACCTCTATGCCGGGCTGCAACTGCCTAACGCCTCGTCTCTGCAACTCACCTCGGAAGCTGCGCGCGAAGTCGAGAAGATCATGATGGACACGCCTGGCGTGCAATACGTCAGCACAGTCAACGGATACAGCTTGTTGAGCGGCGTCGCCGCCACCTACAGTGCTTTCTTCTTTGTCTCTCTGAAGCCCTGGGATGAACGCAAGACTCCGGAGGAGAGCTACGACGGGATCAAAGCTCACCTTCAGCAGGCCCTTTCAAGAGTCCCAGCGGGAATTGCATTCTCGTTTCCGCCGCCAGCAATCCCGGGCGTGGGCACCTCAGGAGGCGCTACGTTCATTCTTGAGGACAGATCGGGCGGCACCATTGACTTTCTCGCGAAACAGACCCAGGTGTATATGGCCGAAGCGCGCAAACGCCCGGAACTGGCGGGGCTCTTTACAACAGCCCTGTTTGGCGTTCCCCAGGTCGGGGTAAAGGTGGACAACGCCAAGGCGATGACCCAGCAGATCCCGTTGGCCGACCTGTACCAGACGGTGCAGACATTCATGGGCGGCTCGCTGATTAACTTCTTCAACCGCTTCGGCCTGCAGTGGCAGGTATATGTTATGGCCGACGGCGACTTCCGCACCAGGGCAGAAAATCTCGGCAAGTTCTATGTCAGGAACGCATCGGGCGACATGGTCCCGCTCAGTACGCTGACCACTACCGATGCGCGCAGCGGGGCCGAGTTTGTCATGCGCTACAATCTGTTCAACTGCGTCCAGATTAATGCGGCGGCCGCGCCCGGATACAGTTCCGCCCAGGTCATGGCTGCGTTGGAAGATGTCTTCCATAAGACGATGCCTGGCCAGATGGGCTTCGACTACTCCGGCATGTCCTACCAGGAGCAGAAGGCGGCGCAAGGCGTTTCACCGGCTGTCATTTTTGGCATGGCCTTGTTTGTGGTCTTCCTCATCATGGCCGCGCAATACGAGAGCTGGACGCTGCCCTTCAGCGTTTTGCTGGGACTCCCCATCGCCGTCTTCGGCGCTTTCTTAACGCTCTACCTTCGCCGCTTCGACAACAACGTGTACGCCCAGATTGGGCTGGTCATGCTCATCGGACTGTCGTCCAAGAATGCCATTCTCATCGTGGAATTTGCCAAGATCGAGTACGACAGCGGCAAGTCGCTCATCGATGCGACCCTGACCGGCGCCAGGGTGAGACTGCGGCCCATCCTGATGACTGCGTTTGCCTTCATTCTTGGCTGCGTGCCGTTGTGGAGGGCATTCGGGGCCGGCGCTATTTCCCGCCAGGTGCTGGGAACGACGGTCATCGGCGGCATGCTCGCATCCACGGTCATCGCGATTTTCTTTGTTCCGGTTTCCTTTGATGTCGTAGAGCGCTTCGGCAACCTCTTCAGCAAAGAAAAAGAAAAGCCGCAGCCCCTGCCGCAACCAGGGCTTAGCACCGAGCCGAAAGGAGGGCACGATTAATGCGAACGAAGATACGGACCAGAACAGCGTCGCTTGGCATCATCCTGTTGCTCTCCCTGTGCGGTTGCAAGGTGGGGCCGAACTACAAGCGTCCTCCCCTCGATGTCCCCGGACAGTACCGCGGCACCGCGCCCGATCTGCCGGCCGGCGGACCCTTCGGGGAAATGAAGTGGCCGGCTGTCTATCAGGACGCAACTCTCCAGGCGCTGATCAAGGAAGCGCTCACCAACAATTACAACATGCGCATTGCCGCCACCAGCATCCTGCAGGCACAAGCTTCTCTGGGAGTCACTCGCGCGAACCAGTTCCCCACGGTGGGTGGCACCGGCAGCATCCAGAATCTGCAGTCTCCGCCGCTTTTCGTTGGCTCGCCCTGGATCGATACCCTCGGACTGCAGATGAACTACATCGTCGATTTCTGGGGACAATACCGTCGTATGACAGAAGCCGCGCGCGCCAACCTTTTGGCCTCGAAATACGCCCAGAATGTCGTTCAGATAACACTGATCTCCAGCATAGCCAGCGCCTATTTCCAACTGCGCCAGTTCGATGCCCAGTTGGAGATCTCCAAACAAACAGTTGTTGCCGATAAGGAAATCGTCAGGTTAAACACCATCAACTTCAAAGGCGGCGAATACTCGCTCTCCGACGTCGATCAGGCCCTGTTGCTGGTGCAACAGGCCGAGGCCGAAGTCATCTCGCTGCAGGAATCGATTCCACAGACGGAGAACGCGCTCAGTATTCTCGTCGGCAGGAATCCTGGGCCAATCAATCGCGGCCTCAACCTTGTCGATCAACCACATTTGCCCGATGTCCCTGTGGGCCTTCCTTCCGCGCTTCTGGAGCGCCGCCCCGATGTACGCCAGGCGGAAGAAGCGCTGGTCGCAGCCAACGCAAATGTTGGGGTGGCCAAGGCCGCATTCTTCCCGCAGATTTCGCTGACCGGCAGCTTCGGCGCGTCCAGCACTGCTTTGACCAGCTTTCTGCAGGGACCAGCTACATTCTGGGCCGTCGGAGGCCAGTTGGCGCAGCCCATCTTTGAGGGCGGTCGGATCACGAGTGGCTACCGGCTGGCCTGGGCGCAGCGGGATCAGGCCGAACTGCAGTATAAGCAAACCGTGCAACAGGCCTTCGGAGATGTCGCAAACAGCCTCGTTGGGTATCAACAATCCAGGCAGTTTCGAATCAAGATCGAGGAGCAGACCGCGACATACAAGGAAAGCGCGCATCTCGCCAACGTCCGATTTACCGGAGGATACGCCAGCTTTCTCGAAGTGCTGACCATCGAACAGCAATACTTCACTTCAGAATTGAATCTGATGCAGGCCTGGTTCGCTGAACTGCAGAACTACGAGCAGCTATATGCGGCCCTCGGCGGCGGCTGGGAACAATAGGGCGACGGAGAAGTCCCCTCACGGCTGACTGGTTTCAGACGATGGATCGTGCTCTTTCGCGTATGCCGATCGTGCATTGTGCAACCTCGGAAAGATCCACGCCGTACCGATCGCATCTGTCAGGTGATGCCGGTCCAGGTCGGCCTTCAGGTCCCACTGAACGCGCGCAAACGCCAGCTCGACTCCGCATGAGACGAGCTCCTGCTTCACGCGTCGCACAACCCTCGAAGCGCTGTAGTCCACATGCGTAATGGCTTCGGCGTCGACCACCAGCCAGTGAACCTGCGCCACCGACGGATCCACCAGGTCTCCCACCTCTTTCGCAAACTGATTGGCGTTCGCGTAGAAGAGTGCCGCCCCGAAACGATAGATCACCAGCCCCGGCTCCGTGACCGCACCTGGCACAGCCGGGATCAATTTCCACGTCTTGTTCTCCCCGGGAATCATCACACCGGTCGTGGGACGATAGCTGTGGTGCACAATGCGCAGCAGCGACGTCACCATGGCCAGCACGATCCCCTGTTCGACTCCCCACAGCACGACCACGACTGCGGTCGTTACAGCCAGCGCGAACTCACCCGGGCTCTCGCGTCGAATGTCCTTCAACCCGCGCAAATTGATCAGCCGGACCGCAATCAGGAAAACGATCGCGCCCAGCACGCAATGGGGAAGATATTGCAGCGGCCTGGTCAGAAATAGCAGTACGAGAGCAACCACCGCCGCCGTGGAAATCTGCGCTATCTGGCTCTGCCCGCCAGAGCTCTCGACCATCGCCGTTTGCGTCGGGCTCCCATTCACCACAAACGTGCCGCTCAGGGCCGCGACCGCATTGGCCGCCGAAAGGCCGACCAGGTCCTTGTTCTCGTCCAGCTCCTGACGATGCCGCTCCGCATAGATTCTGGCGGTGGCCGCGCTCTGCGCGATGATCATCACCGCGCACGAGGCAGCTACCCCAATAAGAGGCTCAGCCGCCTTCCAGCCTACCCACGTGAGCCCGAGACGCGGCAACCCGCCCGCAACCGGCCCCATCACGTCGATGCCACGCGCCGCAAAGTGCCATCGCGCGCTCGCCGCCATCGCGCATGCCACCGCGATGAGGGAAGCCGGCATCCTTGGCCCGGCGCGCTTCAGAAGGAGGATGACTCCCACCGTCAACGCGGAGAGCGCCAGGGTTGGAAGCTGCACCTGGGGTAGGTGGCGAAAAATCTCGGCAAGCTGCACGACCGATCTGCGGGAATGTACCTGAACACCCACCATCTCGCCCAGAACCCCAATGCCGACCTGAAGTCCTACCCCAGTCAGAAACCCTACCAGCACCGTCTGTGAAAGAAAATCGGCCAGAAAACCCAGCCTCAACAGCCTCGCCAGTAGCAGGAAGAATGCGGTTAGCAGCGCAACGGTGGCCGCCAATGCCACATATCTTGCGCTTCCTGACGGCGCCATCCCGGAAATTCCCCCCGCAAGAATCGCGGCGGTCGCAGAGTCGGCAGCGACCACCAGGTATCGCGACGACCCAAAGGTTGCGAACGCCACCAGCGGCAGCAACAGGGTGTAGAGCCCGGTTACAACCGGCGTCCCGGCGATCTTTGTGTAGCCCAGCGCCTGCGGAATATTTACCGCCGCGAGTTGTATCCCGGCCAGAGCGTCGCGGATCACTCCTGCGCGGCTCAAAGGCCGTACGCTTTGGAACAGGCTTTGCCAGGCGGACTTCCATCGCGGCAGCTTTGTCGGGATCCGGTCGTCCACTCGAAGAGTCAGCCCCCTGGGTTTTCAGATCTGGATTGCTCAGATCTTGATAAAGATACGCCGGCGATAAAGC
>Ga0207021_1107_pt1 | contig 20112 bp, 22 predicted proteins | sample Alteio_BWMinCont_49_FD_153496 | JGI IMG/M metagenome (GOLD analysis project Ga0207021, IMG submission 153496) | Enriched cells from forest soil in Barre Woods Harvard Forest LTER site, Petersham, Massachusetts, United States -... | ecosystem: Environmental > Terrestrial > Soil > Temperate forest >... | reverse complement strand
TAGAGGATTGGGTCGGCATGGAGGTATGGGCGACCACCAAAGAAGCCTGGCTGCGCCAATATATCAAACTGGCCAACGGCGTGCCGTCGCACGATACGCTGCGAGCGGTGATGAGTCGTATCAAGCCTGACGAATTCAACGTCGCGTTTACGAAATGGGTGCAAACGGAACTTCCGACTCTCGTCGGTTGTCATGTTGCCGTCGACGGCAAGACGTTGCGTGGATCGCGCGACGGCGAGCAAGAAACCATACATATGATGAGCGCTTTTGCGGCCAAAGCGCGTGTGGTCCTGACGCAACATCCTTGCGACTGCAAGTCCAACGAAATTACCGCGATTCCTGATCTTTTGAGCTTTCTTGAACTTAAGGGGGCAATCGTTACCATCGATGCAATGGGTTGTCAAAAGAACATCGCCAAGCATATCATCGATGCCCAAGCCTCGGCGGGCAGTTGAAACCTTGCCGGCTGTGGGCAGTTTGAGGAGCTTCAAACCTTGCCGGCTCATGCGTAGTGACTAATGTCTATGAAATTATTTCCGGCTCGGCGGAAGCCTTCCGCAAACGAGCATTTTTACTGGACTCGTGGAGGCGATAGCTCTTCCCGCGCATCTCGATGAAGTGGCTATGGTGCATGAGGCGATCCAGAAACGCCGTGACGGCGGGCGTATCGCCGAAGAGCTTGCCCCAATCCTCAAGCGGGCGGTTTGAGGTGACGATGGTCGAGGCGCGCTCGTAGCGGCGCATGACCAATTCCAAGAGGTCTTCCGCCGCGCTCGGGGGCAGTTTACGCATACCTAAATCATCAATGATGAGCAGCGGAACTTCGTTGAGCTTGGCAATAGCGGATGTACGTTTGCCGCTCACCGATGCGAGCATGAGATCCTCGAAAAGGCGATGCGCCTCGCGGTAGATTACGCGGAATCCGGCGTGAATCGCCGCCATGCCAAGCGCCTGTGCGAGATGCGATTTTCCGACGCCGGCGTTGCCGAGCATGAGAACGTCCTCGTGCCGCTCCACGAACTTGGCCGTAGCAAGTTCGAAGACCAGCGAACGATCTATTTTGTTGAAGCCCCAATTGAACGTGTCTAGCGTCTTTTTATCGCGGAAATCCGCCTCCTTGATGCGGCGTTCGATGAGGCGATCTCCTCGCCGCTCCATTTCGTCATGTACCAGAAGCCCCAGGAAATCCAAGGGACCCATGCTGTCCGCGCGGGCTTGTTGTGCCCGCACGGTAAGTGAATCCGCCATGCCGCTCAAGCGGAATTGGCGCAAGGATGTGTCGATTTCGTCAGTTGTCATTGAAGAGTTCTCCTTGGGTGACGGTGTGGAAATGTGAACCGTACGTGGCAATCGCTTCGATGAGCGGATGTTTGTCGATGAGAGGTTGCGAAGTGACCTTGCGGGAGAGAAGCACACGCACGAAGCGCAAGCGAAAAGCGCCCATGCGAACAGCGATTCCGCAGGCATGCTCCACCGTCTCGGCTCCGTGTTGCTTGATGTAGCTGAGCAGGCCGTAGAGGCTGCGCGCCGCCAACGCGCCGTTCTCGGCGACCAAGGTTTGGGCAAACGTTGCGCATGACGGTCCAGAATACGCGATACTCTCGACCAGATCGAGGACCGCTCGCGGCGTTTGCTTTGGGCGGTCCTCGTCATTGGTACGGCGCGAGCCCTTATGCGTTGCGGCGTGCTCACGGATGCATTGTTTGGTTTTCTCGTCGATGATGCGCAGCCAAGGATTTCCCGCATGCACGATGACCTTGCGGCCGACGTAACGCGGCGGCGCGGAATAGTACGCTCCGGCGACCTCGATATGCGCATCTAAATGCACGCGCCGTTCGAGGATGCTGTAGTATTCAAAGCGCGTCGTCGGCAGCGCTTGCAACGCGGGTCGTTCTTCCTCGAACATTGCCCGCACTTGGCGTTTGGTCGTGCCGTGGATGCGTGTGGCAGCCCATGTTTCGTTCCAGTGCAGCAGAAAGGTATTCTGGGTGTCGAGGTTTTCGAAGCGCCGCCCTTTCAATGCCGTTCTCTGTGTGTAGCCGACCGCCGATTCCACCTTTCCCTTGGCATCTGGTGCGTACGGACGACACGGCAAGGCGACGACGCCGTAGAAAGCGAGCATCGCAGCGTAGAGCGGATTGAGTTCGGGATCGTAGATGTTTGGTTCGATGACGCCTTCGCGCAGGTTATCTAAACGCATCATTAACGTCGTACCGCCGAAGTACGCGAACGCATCCTCGTGCAGCTTGCACCACGTTTCTTGCGACGATTTCCAAACGGTCGTGCGATAGGAATGACGGCTGCATCCTAACGTCATGATGAACAGGCGTGGCTTGCGGTATTTTCCGGTGCGCGGATCAAGCGTCAGCGCTCCTTCGCCGTAATCGACTTGCGCTTCTTGGCCGGGTTCGGTTTCAAAGCGGCACTTGGCGTACGGTTCATCGGGCGGCTCAAGCGTGCGCACGAAACGCTTTACCGCGTCGTAAGAAGCATCATAGCCGTGGTGCTCGACGAGGTCTTGATAGATCGCCGTCGCGTTACGGCCTTTGCCGCGCTCGTCGGCGATGAAGGTACGATACGGTTCGCAAACGCTACGCCCAGCTATTTTCGTTGCCTGCTCTTGCGTCCGTGAGTCGGTGGGCACTTCCGGCTCGCCGGCTGGTTTTGACGATTCCGGAACCGAGAAGTCGGCGGGCATTTGGGGCGAGCCGGCCAGGTTTGATGTCGGCAAACCGACTTTTGTTCTGTAACGACTGACTGCCTCGCGTGAATGCCCCGTTTCACGTGCGATGCGGCGTACGCTCCAACCCATTTGCAGCAGCCCAAGGATACTTTTTCGCTCGGTGTCGCTCAATTCGTTGCTCATGACGACGGATATTCCGCCGCCACGCCTCAGCGTGCGCGAGCCTGGTTTATACCCCCCATATGGCGTGGCTGGTTTTGAAACTGCCCACCGACTGGTGGCAAGGTTTCAGCGGCTTTCAACTGCCCACAGGTGGCAAGGTTTGGGTGCCCGCCGAGGCCCAAGCCGATTACGTTCTGGCACTCAAAGAAAACCAGCCTACTTTGTACGCCGAAGTCAAGCGTGCGTTGGATGAAAAAATCCAAGAGGATTGCCTACCGATGCAAGAAACGATTGATCGTGGCCATGGACGCTTGGAAATACGGACATTTTTATTGAGTACGGAGCTTGACGAAATTTCCAGAAAGACTGATTGGCCGGGCCTTGCCGCAATCGGCGTCGTGGAATCCATACGGGATATACAGGGTACGGTTAGCTCGGAATCTCGTTATTTCATTACATCGATCACCGACCCGGCGCATTTTCAGGAAGTCGTACGAGATCACTGGGCGATTGAAACATCTCAGCACTGGGTTCTTGATGTGCAGTTTGGCGAAGATCGGAATCGTACGCGCAAGGATTCGGGGGCAATAAACCTCGCGCTAATCCGACGGATGAGCCTCAATATGCTACGCCGCAATGGAAATCAGAAAGGAAGCATCAGGAGTCGTAAGATTCGTGCAGGCGCGGACGATAGTGCGCGTGCCGAGTATATTTTCGGAGATCATCGCCCTTCGTGAGACTTTTGTGTAACGCGTACGCCTTGGGTGCCAGGGGTGCCCGTTCACACCGGCGCTAGCGGTGCCCATTCACGCCGTCGTTTCCAGCCAATATCCTCGCCCGCATAAAGATATTCCACCGCACTCATAGCGTAACTCTTACGCGGCTTTCAAGGGATGCAAGGCAACGCGCACGGCGATCTCCGGCTCTTCCTCGATCATCCGCAACAGAAAGAGCATGGCTGCATCCGGCGTGCGCCGACCGGCCTCGTAGTTCTCCATCGTGCGCGCTTTGACGCCGAACTTCCGCTCGAAATCTTTCGTTGACGTCGCGACGCTTTTCCGAATAGTCCGAACGCGTTCGGGCGTCATGACGTCTTCAAGGTCGAGGTCATAGCTTTCGCACTCTATCTCGCCGCGCAAATACGACGCCATTTCCTGGAAACCGGCTACGATCTGATCGCCGACTTCCGATCCGGCTTTACGCTTTTTGCTGCTCATATATCCCCCTTGATGCTTTCGAGTGCCCCGAGAATCGCCTTGCGTTGCTCCTGCGAAAGGTCGTCCTGCTCGTTCTTCGGATAGGCCGCGATGAAGAACAGAATCCCAGGCGCAACCGCGACATAATAGACCACGCGCCCGCCGCCGCGCTTGCCCGTATCGTTCAAGCCGAAACGCGCTTTGCGCGCCCCGCGAAGACCAGGGATCACCGGATGCATATCCGGCTTTACCGCGATCATACGCTCGACCGAACGCATCTCGCTTTTCCCAAGACCCATGCCCTCCATCGCCAGGCGATAGGTCTTCATGCGAACGATCTTCATGGCTTTATTATACTTCATTGGCGTAATACGTCAATAGGCTAAAACGGGGGTCCCATATCCGGGGCAACCCCCAAGCGGAGCGGGCATACCGCCGACGGCTCCACATCAATGAGGAGAGGCGGCTCGGCAATCGCCGAGAGCCGCCTCTCCCGTATTAGGATCTACATGAACGCACCGCGCTCAAGTGAGCGACGCCTTATCCAATCCGATCTCACGATCAAACCAAGACAACATTTCCGGCGCGTGCAAGGCAAGGCGTTCCCTCGTAACGTCCGGCCATAAGAATCCCGGTTCATTAACTTCAACGTATGCGCGAAAGCATTCGGCGAAGTATTCATCAATGCTCACCGCCGCGTACGGTGTTACAAAGCTTGAAGCCCGCCGGAAAGCCTCTCCTACCCCATGATCATACCCGGAACGATACACGCCGCCGCCCATCGCGCAATCAAGCCCGTGCGCGAATTCATGTACGATCGTTACCGGACTCGTCGAACGCACATACACGGTTCGCTCCTCCATCACGAAAATGCCTGCGGGTGGAACCGGCCATGCGTCCACATCTATCCCGCGCCGTTCCAACGTCGGAGAAACGGCCGTATACCGTTCGCTGATCGCAAGCACGTGCATTCGAATACCGTCCTTCACCGCGATCTCAATAGCTCGACGCGGCACCTGGTCCAGCGCATCGCGCACCGGCAAAAGGCGAGCATCCAACTCTTCCCGAGGATGCAACGCGATTGAAGCAATGGCCGAACATATGCCGACGTTCGCGGAAGGGGTTTCATGTACGGCGATGAGAGCCGCAGTCGCTACGCCGTTTCTCATGCGTACCAGCTCCGGTAGTGGCTCTTATAGACGGCCTTCTCTCCGTCGGGTGACTCCAATATCTCAACGAGAGACCAAAGGCCGTTATCGAAGCGAATGCACGGCTTGCCTCCGTGAAACTGCAAACGTTTTTTCAACACGGGCGGCGGCGCTGCTACGAAGCGATGCTCGTATGATCCGCACGTAGACTCATGCCATACCGCGCCTTCGCTCTTCCCGCACGTTTCGCAGGGCGGCGGGAAAAACGCATCTTTGATCGGGCGCACATAATCGGACATCGAAGAAAAACCTTCCGCACCTCCGACGCTCTCGCACTGAATTTTACGCAGCGTCGCCAAGTGCCCGCGACGCGCGACGACCTGGAAATAATCGACGTTCGTCTGGTCATATCCCCAGGAGTAATAAAAGATTGCTCCGGGGTCCGCGAGGGAAAGATTACCCGTCGCCAACTCCGCTCGACGCGCGGCCTTGTAGGCTTGTTGCTCGTCGTGCGCTTTGATCGTGCGCGCTATATACGCTTCGCGTTCCTCAATCGAACGAAAGGCATGCGCGAACATCGGCTTTATCGCTTTCGGCTTCCAAGCTCGCGCTATAGCCTTGCCGTCCTGCCGCATCTCGCGCAAGATGCGCAGTCCGTTCGGCAGCAGCTCCGCCCGCTCGCGTTCGCTTGCCCACATGTCGTAAGATACTCTCAGCATCGTTGCTCCTTATTAGCTTCGGTGTTTGAGTCGAACGACGGATCAGGTCGCTCGACTCTTTTTGTTTCATGTATACGCGCGCACATCGGCGCGCGCGAAACTCCGCCCCGCGCCCTCGGACGTTCCCGAGGGCGCAAAGTCCAACTATGTTTTATGCGTGCGCGCCGACGACGCGCTTCGCGGCGTAGAGTGCGCCGTTGCTCCGCATCCGCACATGCGCCCCGCGCGTTGGGCTCCACTTGAACCCATATTCGCGCAACGCCGCGAGGGTCTCGCGCGAGGGCTTCGCGTCGAACCGTACGATGACGCGGTTCTCTTCCGTATCCTCGCTAATCGTCCAACCCTCGCCGACGATCGGCTCAACCCCCGGCGTGATCGCGCGTTTCTCAAGCTCTTTGATGCGCTGCTTGATGCGCCGGCAGTTCGCGCCGTTGTTCGTGATCGCATAGCCCGGGAAACCGAGACGCCCGGCAAAGTCCGGCTGGAAAAACTCCTCGATATGTCGTTCGCTAAAGCCCAACGCCGCCAACCCCGCGCGATCTTTGCGCTTGACGCAACGATTCGCACTCTTCATGCGCTCTTGCAACGCCTCAAGCTTTGCAAGCTCCGCGCGCAGTTTCACGACGGCCGCCGGATCGTCGCTAGAAATGCCCCCGCTCCCGACGTTTGCCGCGCGCCGCTTCAACTCGTCGGCCTTCCGCCGCGCCTCGATGCCCTTGCGCATCTTATCGCCGATACGCGCGCGAAAGCGCCGATCGCGTCCCTCGCTATAATGGCCGACCAAGATCGGCTGTCCGCAGGGAATCGCCTTCATCATCGAATCGGCGCCGCCGAGTAATGCTTGCGCTTCACGCTGCGTTCGCTCCGCAGCCGCAGCAAGGCGCGCACGGCGCGCTTCTTGGCGCACCTCATAAGCGTTCATCTCCGCCGGCGGTGCGTCGCCCGTGCCGCAAGAGCTTTGGTCCTCGCATGCGTTCGCCTGTGTGTCGTAAGATAGATCGGACATCGTAACCCCTTCATGGTTTCGGTGTTTGAGTCGAACGGCGGATCAAGGCCGCTCGGCTCTTTTTTGTTTGTTTTTGCTGCCTGCCGGAGTCGGAGGACCCGAGCGGTCCCTCGTGAGCGCGGATGGTGCGCTCCCCGGTGTGCTGCTGCCGTGTGTCGTCGTCCGTCGCGGTCGCGGAGGGCTTCTCATAATGCGTCTAGGGCGCGCGTAGCGCGTCGCGCAGCGATTGGAGCGAAGCGGAAACCCTAGATGCGTTATGAGATGCTCGCAGCAGACGTGACGGACGACGACACACGGGTGCCACCCGGACCCAGGAGCGCGTTTTCAAAAAGGCCGGGCAACGCCCGGCCTTACCTCCAAGGTTGCGCGCACGCGCGACCGCACGCGTTAGCGATTGAAGCCCGAAGGGCGGAGACGCGAAGCGGCTCCGTGCGGAGCACGAAAGCGCGGTCCCGGCCTATGGCCGGGAAACGCCCGTCTCTACGTCGTTTTTCACATGCTTACCACAATGCACATGACAACGCGCTTCACGGCCGGAGAATGCAACCGCGATGAAGAACAGCGTCGGCACGGAAACCGTGAATAAAAAACGCAAAAATCTAAAAAAGCATTCGCTCACAAACGCGATAGCAGACGGCGCAATAACCGCAGAGGCGGCATTGTGTGGATTAAGCGCCGAAGACGTTGAGCGCCTATCCATGCGGTATGCGGAAGTGTTAGTGCGTGTAAACCTGCGAACGGCGCAAGCTGACGGAAGCACCGTCATGCCGATCGCGAACCTTGCCCGCTGGACCCGCGCAGATGACTCGCTTATTGCCGCCGGGCGACGCTGGAAACAGAAGGATATAAAGGACGTTTTCCCGGTTTCTCTCACAACAAACTTTCACCCATGAAACGCATGGAAAAGAATCCGCCCCGCACGCCTGGTGAAATTCTCATACAAGATTTTCTCAAGCCACGCGGCATGCCTCAGAGCAACTTTGCCTTGAGGATCGGCGTCACAGGCGCTTGTATCAATCATATCGTCAGTGGCAGAAATCGTGTATCGGCACAGCTCGCACTGCGTTTTGAAGCGGTGCTAAAAACACCCGCGCGTTTTTGGCTCGAAGCGCAAATGACGTACGATCTTTATCTCGCTGAAATGGATGAGTATGCAACGCTAGAGCGGCGAGACATGCAGCCCATCGGTTGAGGACTTCCGCGCATACCGCGCGGGCGGCCGGCTTACGGTGCGTCCACCCCGCCCAGCGGGGACCCCGTCCGCATCCGCGCTCGACCTTGAGAACCCACGATAATTTGGGTTATGAGGCAGTATGGCCTCTCCCTCTTATCTCAAGCGACGTAAAAGCTTCCCAGCCCATGCTTTCACCCATATTTCGTTTGGCGGAGGTTCCGTATTTTTTTTATTCAGCATCGCAAGTAATTGGTTCGGGTTGTTGTATGATATGACGCGATTATAATCCAACAAGGCCTCTAGACGTAGACGATCTCCTTCAATGGATAGCACGTTGTCTTTTCCAAATTCCGATCCATGCATCGCAGCAAGATAGGCTACATTATGCTCGACATCTAACGCATCATTGCCCGTAGCGCCAATAATTGTAGATTTCGCATGCTTCACGATGCCTTCCCAGGCTGTATCATTAAAACGGGCGACACCGTTAACCTTACCAAAAGGCGTGAAACGTCTCGCTAGATGGGCCGCCACAGTTTTTGAGTTTGCATCACATGGTCCTGTTAACACTCCTAATAATATTTCTGTGATCAGATTTCCGTAGGGCTCATGTTCCAATAGGCGCATAAGCTGCACAGCACCGTCGAGACTGGCATGAGCGAAATCAGGTAAGGCGAGTGATTTATTCTGATCGAATGTAAACAGTATATTGAGGATTGAAATTCCACGTGCAATCAACGGGTCAAGGTCGTTTTCAGAGACAATACGGCCGCTCCGCTGTTGCACTAAATTAGTAAGATCGTACGCTGCAGGCGGGAAAGATTTCCGCCCACCTTTACGATAAAAATCAAAATATCGTTTCCTGATCTCGTTGTGCAATTCTCCAGTTCTTGACGTTAACCATTGTTCAAGTTCATCGTATGTAAAGCACATTAATTCAGGACGCGAAGAAACATAATCACGAATACCTGACTGAATACCGCTTGGGCTTACTAAAATACCAAGTATCGCTCGCATGCCCATATTATCGCTGTACTCACGGATTGTATCAGATAAGACCTGCGCTGTGCTTAATTTTGCAGGATCGTGCAAGTTCTTGCACTCAACGAAAAAAGTCACTGGTATGCCACCGTAGCAATATGTCACATCAACATCGATCTCTTTAACGCTCGAATTTGATCGAGCTTTCATGTTTACTCACTAGTGTCCGGTATAATTCCCTTGAAAAATCATGGATTCCTCTTATGAGAATGAATCTAAATTTGCGATTTTCGCCTATAATGATTGCAGCATAAGGATTTCCTCAAAAAACAGAAATCGACAAAATCTGTAATAAAGCGATTTTTGAAGTATGGAGTTCACGCTTCATCGTAACAAGCGTAATCGAGAACTACTAGGCATGGGAAGGCTTTTTTAGTTTCCGGCGCGCTTACACTTGGGACAAGGATTTTTTTGAAAAATAACGGACGGCGTGGATCATCTGGTTTTTATTTCAAATCGACGGCACGAAAGATTGAACGCAATCCCTTGTCAATATTGGGTTTTCTTGAAATGACCAGCGATTTAACCGGACAGCAGTGATGTTTACTAATAGTTTTGCGGAAAAGCCTTGAGAGCGATTGAAGAGAGCACAAACGGCTATCTCAAGCTTACGGCCTTTTTCGAAATTTGACATTTGTTTATTGATGGGATGGAAATGATCACGATTATCGCAGGAAAAATTCCCCAACTCATTCTCCCTTATGATCTCAGCAAAAACTTTTTGTCGTACCGAATGAAGCATAATACAACGAAGATGCGCCTTTTTCTTGCATGTGAGCGATCGCCGAAACGCCCCTGGACTTGGCGGGAAGCCCATCCCATGTTTTGAAGAGCATCGCCGATGTTTAGCATGCCCTGAGCATGGATGCACGATAAGTTCCATACTCTTGCGTCCGCTTTCATTCCGAGCAGGAATCCCGAAAAAGCAATTTTTTCACGCTATGCCGAGGAGGATTACGGCACGCTACAGGTTCCCACTAATCCCACAAAGAATATCAGCCTTCATCATGATGCATCATACCGCCAGTATGGGAATTCTATACCTGAAGCATATCAATTCCGCGAGCTCGGCAACAATCTGCGATTGGAAGATGCTGTAATGCCAGATAAGATCGCAATTGATGCGATACGTTGTCACGGACGACATGGAGCAAATCCTGGCGAGAAGGATCACTCTCAAGCCTTTGATGTTCAAATTGAAATCATGACCGATTTATCAAAATCGGAAATCACTGATTCCCTTGAAGACACCATCAATTATGTCAAAATATATGACATCATTATCGACACAGTGGCATCAACATCATTTAACCTGCTTGAACGTTTAGGCGGAGAAATATTAAGGCGTATTTTCGTTTCTGATGTTCGCATCAACGAGATTCGCATTGCCATTTCTAAGCCAGCTTTGCTATCTGGTGCGACTGCGTCAGTTGCCCTCCTACGAAATCGCAGTTCTATAACGAAAGCTGACCATACAGGGAATACATCGCCATTGAAAAAGGAAATTATTCCATGAATAACATCGTGGAATTTTCCTTAAAAGACGGAACGAAATTTTACGCTGAGGCAAGCACTAACACGATTGCAAGACCGCAAACTTCACCTGTTTCAGAAGGAGAGAATCCTTTCCTCCAAGTGGGTCGTGGCGTAAATGGTATTACTGAAACAGCAGTAGAGACTTTTGAACAAGCGATAAATGCGCTGCAACCGACAACTACTGCTATTCTAGAATCCTTGCGTTCGCTTAGTCCAGATGCGTGCGAGATCGAGTTTGGCCTGAAAGTATCGGTTGGTGCGTTTGTGTTCATCTCTGCAGGAGGTGACGCAAACTTTAAAGTGACCATGACATGGAACAAAGTCCAGAAATAGCAGCGATGGAAATTGATGTCACGCCCCTTGAAAGCGCCGTAGTCCAAATATGTCACCACCGCAAAGGGCAGTGGAGCCAGCACGAAGTCGAAGGCACAGGCTTTATACTCAATCAAAGCGGCCTCGTATCGACATGCGCACATGTCGTTGATGCGATATCACCGGATGCCGATGGTTGGTACGTGATTGGCTTTGTTGCTGAAAAAATCATAACTTATGGCCGCGCGAAAAAACTTGAATCAAACACAATATCACGCTCCTACGATGTAGCGTATCTTCAGATCGAAGTACTTCCACAATCAGCAAAAATATTACCGCTCGGAACAGCACGTAACTCTGCAGGGAAAAATTTCCTAAGCCGCGGCTTTCCCAACTCTGGCCCCGTCAATGCCTTGTTCGCTGACGGCAAAGTATTGCGCCGAGTATTCACCTCAACATCTGAACTCTTCCAGCTTGATTCAAAAATTATTAGTCGTGGATTTAGCGGCGCTCCTGTTTGGGATGAAAAACGCCAATGCGTTATCGGTATGGTTAGCGCAATACTTCGATCAGACACTGATGGAAAAAGGAATGCAGTTGCTTTCATGATTCCGTCTGATGTATTGCAGGCACTTCACCCGGCACTCAAGCTCGTCGACATCAATCCATATGTCGGCTTAACATCATACACAGAAGCAACATCGCTATACTATTATGGTCGTAATCCTGAAATCGGGCGTCTACTCAATGGAATGGTTGGCGAACCACTGCTTGAACCAGCACGTTTTATATTATTATCCGGTCCATCTGGCAGTGGGAAATCCTCCCTTGTTTCTGCTGGAGTCCTACCAGCGATCAAGCTCATCAAAGCATGGCCACAAATTAAAGATCAATGGGCGGCGGTATCGATGCGTCCTGGATCAGATCCTATCGCACAGCTCGCGCAGATAGGCCTTGACATCAACTTAGTTGCATCCGCACGTCAACATCTCGCAAATCACCCCTCAAAAGCTCGACGCCTTTTATTTGTGGTTGACCAAGCAGAAGAGTTGTTTACAGACTGCCCTGCAACAGAACGGGAAAAATTCTGCGATGCTTTACGCAATTTAATCATAGAAACTGGCTGTGCCGCAACAGTTCTTGTGGTTGTACGCGATGACTTCCGCTCAAAAATAATCGACGCAATAAAAAGACCGGCGCTAGATATACGCTTATCTGTTACAATCAATGCGGAAGCGCTACGCACAATCATTTCACAGCCAGCCATCGATGTACAAAATCCATTCCCAGAAAATTTTATTACGACTATTTTGCAAGATAGCCTTGATCTACAAACCTCAGACAATGGAACACTCGATAATGGCAGGACAGCAATTTTGCCTTTGCTTGAATTCACACTCAGCGAAATTTGGCGTCGGAGAAATGAAGGAAACACGCCACTCGATATTTATTCGGACATTGGGCGTATTGGTGGAAGCCTCAGTAGATGGGCGGAAGATCAATATGGGCAATTAGAGCCTAAGCAACAGGAAGTGATGAAACGCACTATCCTAGATCTGATCTACCTAATACCCGTCGATGATCGCTTAACGATCACGCGAAAAGTCACGTCGTATGATGACCTCACTGTATCGCAAGACGCTGAGCTAAAATTAATAGCGCCATTCGTTATTCGCCGAATGATTGCTGCTCATTTGCTGGTCAGCTACACTGATCAACGTCGCAATGTAGAAGTTATTGACATTATTCACGAGCAGTTACTTAGTCGATGGGCACGCATTGCTGAATGGATCAAAGAACATCGTAGCGTTCTATTGAATCGTCAAGAAATCAGCAGGCGCGCGGAAGCATGGGAACGGAATCTCCATGGACAAGATTATCTCTTGAGGGGGAATGATTTAGAGGAAGCACGTGCATTATTAAAAATGAATGCAGATTGGATACGTGATGATGATAACGAGTTCATTCATGCGAGTATCGGCGGCGCAAAGCATACAAAATTCAAACAAAAAACTTCTGTCGTCGGAGTAATTTTTATCTGCCTTCTCGTTTATTGCGCTTTTGCATATAATGAACCACTTCCTGGAAGTCATGAAGTGCAAGTTCTAGTTGACACTTTTTATCCGTTCTATTCTGATCAAGAAATTGCCAACGAAGCGTCAAGATTACAAGCTCGCCTGACTGAGTCTCTATCCGTAGAAGGATGGAGTTCTTCTCATCAAGGCAACCGCTGCGACAATCTTAAACCTTGGCACTATCGAAATGAGGAAAACGATACCTGCAATATCTCTGTTTGGGATGCTTCAGACGCAATGCTTGGACTTGCCATATCAAATAATTTAGACAAAACAAAATTAGACGCAGTGATAATGCCTAATCTCAAAGAAATTTTTAAACCTTCAATACGTATAGATTTAAATTCGCACCACTATGGTTGGCGGACAAGTCGCCCAGCAGGAAATGATTTAAAGATTATTTCAATTCATGACCCATGGGGCGGTAACGACCAGCGTGTCAGCATAGCTGGAGGTGTCCTGAAACCTTTCGCCGATGCTGATCCTGCCCTATTGTTGGCGACTATGCTTAGTACTTTACTTGCGAATCATGCTGGACAGATAAATAAATCTGACCAACATGTGATCATTGACCAATTACATTATGCCCAGATCGTTGCAGATGAATATCGCTTGTCTCCCACATCGCCAACATGGGATTTATTTATAAATCAAAAAAGACCACAAGATTATAATGCGTACGCAACTACAGCGGCACTTTGGGCTGCACTTGAAAGTCGTGCTGCATGTATTACGTGGGCCAATAAACAAGATCCAAGCTCTATTGTGCAAACAATCGTTGATCATTTTTCAAGAGAACCGTTTACGCAATGGCATCAGGCATACAACAGTAATAATATTTCCCACCCCGAAGCTCTTGATTACCAAATCGCAGCGGAATTACTACTTGCTGAACCGATCGCTGACATCCAACCAAATTCCAATGTTATTTCCGCAATCCCTAATCTCTTAGAGGAAGCATATAACTACAATATACAAAGCGTAAGCGATTTCCCCAATTTTAATGGAGAGGATTCAAATGAGTGGTCGTTTACTTATAATGGACAACAGCGCACTGAAACGGAAGATGTCGTTTACGCCTGGTACCCGTGGGCAACAGCGACTGCCGCACTTTGGTACCGCTATACGCTTGACCATCATCTTGGGCATGCACTCGTCAACAGGGCTCGCCTCTATCTCGGACATTTCATTGTAAATCTTGGGGAGAAAGCCGCGACTAACACGCTCGATTCACGAACTTGGGAGAAGGGCGAAATGTTATTCGGCATATCAATCGCTGAACGCTTGGGAAGATTTCCAATGAATCATAATTGCAGCATGATTGTGAGTAATTCAAAAACGAGTATTTAGTGTGCTGAGCTTCGTCGGCACCGTCGTTCCACTCTGGGTGCTCCAAAGATGCAAGATTACTCGATTTCTCTTGCATCCCGATCCGCACCGGCATCCCGCGCGAACCCCGCGATTTTTCGCGCGGCGCGCCGATGAACGCACGTATGGATCATCGCAATCTTCCCGCCGACACTGCTGCTGACGATCAGCTCGTCACCCTGTGGCTGCACGGACGCTCCCCGCACACCGCCCGCGCGTACCGGCACGACGTCCAGCGCTTACGCGCGTTCGTCGGCAATAGACCCCTGCACGCGATCACGTTACACGATCTCCAAGCGTTCGCGGATTCCCTCGCCGGGAAACCCGGCACGCGCGGGCGCATCCTCGCCGCCGTGAAATCGTTGCTCTCATTCGCCGCAAAGCTCGGCGCGCTGCGTTACAACGTCGGCACCGCGCTCAAGCTTCCCGCCGGACGCAACGGTTTAGCCGATCGTATCCTTGCGGAAGCGGATGTCGCGAGCATGCTCGCGTTCACCGACGGCCGCGATCACGCCCTCGTGCGCCTCGCGTACGCCAGCGGCTTTCGCGTCGCCGAACTCATGGGATTGCGCTGGTCCGATCTCGCCGACGCCCCAGACGATACGCTCTACGTTACCGTATACGGCAAAGGCGGCAAAACGCGTACCGTGCGCGTTTCCGCCGCGACGGGCAAGGTCATGCATGCGCTGCGCGCCGATGCGCCCGCGAACGGCTACGTCTTCGCGGGGCGACACGGCGCGCTTCATCCTTCGCAGGCGTGGCGTATCGTACGCGCGGCCGCAAAGCGCGCCGGAATCGAAAAGGCCGTTTCGCCCCATTTCCTTCGGCATGCTCACGCATCGCATGCGCTCGAACGCGGCGTGAAGCTGACAACCGTACGCGATACGCTCGGACATTCGTCCATCGCAATCACCGACCGCTACGCCCACGCGCGCCCTGAGGAATCATCGGGACTCGCGCTCGCAGTTTAAACAAAACACTTCTCAGCGCTTGGGCATTTTGCGTCTTCGTTATGTCTCGGAGGTGAAAAAGATGCTGGCATTCCCACCCATCATCCGCCAAAGCAAAGGCGCTTCTCGAACATGGGAGAACAAAGGCCTGCTTTCCTCCGGGGCGAACTGCGCACGCGATATGAACTGGGAGTGGATCGCAAAGATCAACAACCCCGTCACGCTGACGGCCTTCGCTTTAGGCTTGGTGTTTTGGGCCATGTCCAGCGTCAAGCGTTATCGGTGGTGGCCCCTCGCAGCGATGTGCTTGGCTGCGGTTACCGTGATCGGCGGCTTGGCGTTGGCCTACATCCGAGAGGCTCCTCCTCTCGCTCCAAATGCCCTGATTGACATCAATCAGCCGGGATCATCGGCGTCGCCCGCCATGCGCAGCGAACATCGTACGGAAAAGCCGTCCGCCGTCAACACACCCGACGCTGCACTCAACATCCAAACGAAAGGCGATGGAGCAGCGGTGAACATCGGCAGTCAAATTAAGGGGAATAACACCATCACTATTATTAAAGGGAAAGATCCATCACAATGAAGATATTATCATCTCCTACAATGAGATATTCCATCATCGTCCTTCTGCTTTTGAGTTTTGTTTTTCACGAGCAAGGCGCTGTAGCTCAAACTATTGGGAGCCAGGGCGCTTGCAGTCCCGTGCTGGTACATTCGACGGTTAGCGGTTCGGTCATTGTTAGCTGTACGTTTTATCAGAAGGATCTTGAAGAATCTGCGCGTTTGCTAAATATTATTCAAAGAAGTGAGAGGCTTTCAACAACCAAAATAAATATCTCGCTGGACAAGGCGAATGCCGTATTAACGGCTTCGGCAAGCGACCGTGAAAAATTCATAGGAGTGGTTAAAAACTATGAGCGCTTACTGAAAGCATACATTGCCCGTGATGAAAGAGAGCGCCGTTTACAAGCGCCTCCTCCGCCGGAGGCGCTTCCCTTGCCGGATGAGAAACGCTTCTCGATCGGCGTCTTGCATATCAAAAACGATCGTGATAAAAACGTCGAGGGGATCATTCTCCGCACGCTTGATGCATTCTCATCAATACAAGCTGTTGAATTTGATCGTACGATAGATACGACGAACCCGGATCGCGGGCGCGAACAAGCACGCGCGCTCGCGAAACAATCGGGTTTTGATGTGGTTATATGGGGAACGTATTTAGCATACAACGGCAAATCAAAAACTACGCTTTCTTGGACCACGGCGGACGAAACCATACCGAGCAGCAAAGAGCTTTCCCTCTCCGACGCCTTCGACTTCACCGCCGATTCCTGGCAGCAACTGAGCGATGTTCTTGGGCTCGTAACGGCAACATCTGCGACCGCGTTGATCGATGCCAATGAAGGTGCTTATGTTGAAGAAAACAAGCTTTATCCATTCATCAAACGGATGCACACGCTGCTCATTAGCGATGCTTCCAAGAACGAAATAAGCTCGGAGGTACGCGCGAAAATTTCATTTTTTCTCGGGAACGCTCTTTACACACTAGGAGAACAATCTGGCCACAAGGCTCCACTAGAAGAAGCGGCTGCGGCCTATGCCGCCGCGTTGCAAGAGTATACGCATGCGCGCATGCCGTTGGAGTGGGCGGCGACGCAGAATAATCTCGGCAACGCGTTGAAAACGCTAGGCGAGCGTGAGGCGGGAACGGTAAGCCTGCGCAAGGCCGTGGAGGCGTACGACAATGCCTTGCTGGTGTATACGCGAGAGCGTGTGCCGTTGGAATGGGCGACGATCCAGAGCAACCTCGGCGTCGCGCTGGCAAGGCTGGGCGAGCGCGCGTCGGGAGCGGAGAGCCTGCACAAAGCGGTGGAGGCGTACACCAACGCGTTGCAAGAACGCACTCGCGAGCGAGTGCCGTTGGAGTGGGCGGCAACGCAGAATAATCTCGGCAACGCGCTGGAAAGGCTGGGCGCGCGCGAATCGGGAACGGCGAGCCTGCAAAAGGCCGTGGATGCGTTTACCGCCGCGTTGCAAGAGCGCACGCGCGAGCGCGTGCCGTTGGATTGGGCGGCGACGCAGAATAATCTCGGCACCGCGCTGGTAACGCTGGGCGCGCGCGAATCGGGAACGGCGAGCCTGCAAAAGGCCGAGGATGCGTTTACCGCCGCGTTGCAAGAGCGCACGCGCGAGCGCGTGCCGTTGGATTGGGCGGCGACGCGGTACAATCTCGGCACCGCGCTGGCAACGCTGGGCGAGCGCGAATCGGGAACGGCGAACCTGCAAAAGGCCGTGGATGCGTTTACCGCCGCGTTGCAAGAGCGCACGCGCGAGCGCGTGCCGTTGGATTGGGCGGCGACGCGGTACAGTCTCGGCACCGCGCTGACAGTACTCGGCGAGCGCGAATCGGGAACGGCGAGCCTGCAAAAGGCCGTGGATGCGTTTACCGCCGCGTTGCAAGTGGACACCCGCGAGCGCGTGCCGCTGGATTGGGCGGGGACGGAGCTCAATCTCGGCGTCGCGCTGACAGTACTCGGCGAGCGCGAGGCGGGAACGACGAGCTTGCAAAAAGCCGTGGCGGCGTACAACAATGCGTTGCTGGAGTTTACCTTCTCAGCAGATCCGTATGATCGTGGAAAAGCTCAGAGCAATCTCAATTATGCGTTAGGTCTTTTAAAAAAACGGGGAGTCCACACGGGCAGCAACTGATCCGCGAGATCGGCGATGCACGATAAGTCCCGTAGTATTGCATCCTTCTCCCACGCGAATCGCAAGCGAACAGCACCAGCGGGTGCCTGGCGAAACCAAGCTGCCGCGCTTGCGCGGCTTAGGTTCTTTTCTGTTCCGTTGATCCCTGGCCTATTTGTGCCTTTCGGGCCAATCATGCGGATCAGTAAAGCAAGCATCGTTTACTCCATCAGGAAATCCCCAGTCGCGCTGTCGTACGGGATCATTATTGCCCGCCATTATTGCGATTTTTCTCATTTTTTCACGCCATGATGCAATTTGTTCTATTAAAGACTCTCGATGCTCTATCCAAGTCTCGGGCGTAATCGGATCAGCCTGGCGCAGTCCAACAATCAAATCTCCCGCATCATGCCAAACACTAAATGCCTCATCGCTAATACTCACATTATGACATAAGACATGTAACGCAAAAAATCCTCGCGCTGCTTTCATTCATCGCGGTTTCGGAAGTTGTCAATCATTTTGAGACAGGTTTTTGCGTTTAATTAGTGAGCTGAGTGGATCGTAGCAAGCGGTTCCTAGATACGCAAGCGGTTTGCGCGGGTAGGCGTGGAATTTTGGATTTTACTCGTCAATTCCACGCGATGTATGACGGCTAAAGAGAAATCGTGATTAGATCTCGCATTATTTGTTGTCTTTATCGGAATTAAGTTCCGGCGGATTGATGTATGACGCGACGTGTAAGGCCAACGGCACCGGCGGTTTCCGAACGAAGCGTTCGGGATGATCGGCGTATGCCGCATCGAGCGTCACGGCACGTTGCGCGCGAACCGTTTCCGCGCGCCCGAAATGCACATCCGCCGGGGTGAGCAAAGCGATGCCGGAATGCCGATGTTCGTGATTATACCAGGGAAAGAACGTCCGACAAAATGCGCGAGCTTCCTCGATATTCGCGAAGCGCTCAGGAAAAGACGGACGGTATTTCATCGTTTTAAACTGCGACTCGGAGTACGGGTTGTCGTTGGAGGTGTGTGGTCGTGAATGGCTCTTGCCAACGTCAAGCTTGGAGAGCAGATTGCAGACAGGCGTGCTGATCATCGCCGGGCCGTTGTCGGCGTGCAGCGTGAGGCAATGCCGATCCACGCCATGCACGGCCACCGCGTGATCGATCAAGGCTTTGGCGATATCGCCGCTTTCACGCTCGGTAAGCGTCCACCCAACGACGTAACGACTGAAGATGTCGATGATCACGTACAGCTGGAAGTACACCCATTTCTGTGGGCCAAGCAGCTTGGTTATATCCCACGACCAGACCTCATTGGGCGCGGTCGCGCACAGCTCGGGTTTAACCCGTGCGGGATGCGTCGCTTGGCTACGGCGTTCACGCACCTCGCCGCGTTCGTGCAAGACGCGGTAGTACGTGGAGATTGATCCCAGGTAGACGCCCTCGTCGAGAAGCGTTGCGTACGCCGCCGTTGGGCTCATGTCGCAGAAGCGCTCGGAATGCAGCGTCGCGAGGAGGTTCTCGCGCTCGCCGGTGGAGAGCGCGCGGGGATGGCTCTTAAACGTGCCTGTGATGACCGTGGGGATGCGACTGACCAACGATCGATAATGTGTGGCGCGGGAGATGGAGAATGCTCTGCAAGAGGCCGCCGTGCCGACGCTTTGGGCAAGATCGAAAATGCCGAGCACCGTCAGAGCCCGATGCTCAAGCTGTTGCTCTCGGGAGTTAGGGACCTCAAGAGCGCATAGACGTTTTTTTGCACCGCGATGACCTGCTCGGCTTTCAGCAATCGGGCCATGAGTTTTTCGTTCTCGCGGCGCAAGCGCTCGATTTCGCGCTGCTCTTCGGGCATCGGCTTACGCCCACGCTGGGCATCGAGATTCTGTAGTTGCGAAATTTTCCGCCACTGGGCAATATGCGACGTGTAGAGTCCTTCGCGGCGCAAGAAAGCTCCGCGACCGCTTGCGTCGGCCGCATCAAACTCGCGTAAAAGACGGAGCTTCTGCTTGGTGGTAAATTTTCGCCTGTGCGCCTTAAGCGGCGCTTG
>Ga0207021_1096_pt3 | contig 20286 bp, 19 predicted proteins | sample Alteio_BWMinCont_49_FD_153496 | JGI IMG/M metagenome (GOLD analysis project Ga0207021, IMG submission 153496) | Enriched cells from forest soil in Barre Woods Harvard Forest LTER site, Petersham, Massachusetts, United States -... | ecosystem: Environmental > Terrestrial > Soil > Temperate forest >... | reverse complement strand
GGCCAAGTTGCCGCCCTCGTCGGCCGTTGATTAGGCGAGAGGATCACGCCGCGGCCAGCTGGCCTGTTGAGGCACTCTCCCGCTTCAGCTGCCTCAGAACCAGGCCGTGGAGCATGAGAGCCAGCGGAACCCCGAAAGTAGGGATCATCACCAGCGGATAGGATGAAATGAGAAGATTCGGTGCATCGAAGGCCAAGAGGTGGGGAAGTCCCGGGGACGTCATTGCCCCCGTGGCCACCGCCACGACGAGGTCGGCGATTCCAAATAAGCACCAAACGTAGGCCGCCCTCAGAGCACCCGGTGCCTTTTGCGCCAGACGTATTGCCACAACGATGGCAAAGCCGCCGGTCATAACGTCACCAATCCCTGCTGGCAGCGCGAATTGCCAGGGCAGGCGTCCGTCCGCCCAAAGGACGAGGAAGATTCCACCCATGATGCGATAGACTTGGGCCGCCACGATCCAGTGGAGCGGTATCGCGGAGACGAGGCTTGCAATGCTTCTAGACAGCCGCAGGCCCACGGCAGCGACCATCAACGGGATCAGCAGACCGAACAGCAAAGTCGGCACTGCGTTCTCGCTGGTCGCGAAATACGCATTCGCCGCGCCCAGGTACTGAGCGACCGCCAGCCAGGCAATGAGAACCACCGACAGGGCACCCGCGGTCGCGTAACGCGACTGTGCGGGTCCTTCCATGCGCGCGGCACCGATCCAGATGAGGCCTAGTGCAATAGCCGCGATGAGGGGCCGCATGGCCGCCTCGAACGTCACGACGTATTCGGGAACTTGCGGTGTCATGGTGAAACTCCATCTTTTGTTGTAACTATCCAAATGGTATGTCACTATCGTTTTCATAGTCAATTGCCAAAATCGTGATCGCCCAGTAAAATGGAACCATGCCGAATAAAAAGCCCGCAAATAAAACGCCCGCAGTAGGCCCGATGGCCTACACGCTCAGCGTCATTGGATCGAGCTGGACTTGCCTCATCCTGCGCGACCTCCTCCAGCATGGTGCGAGACGCTTTCAGGACTTGCAGGACTCGCTGGATGGCATTGCTCCAACGACATTATCGGAGCGTCTCAGGACGCTCGAAAAGAATGGCGTCGTGGAGCGGCGGTTCTATTCGATGAGTCCCCCGCGGGCCGAGTACGTGCTGACCGAGAAGGGTCGCGACCTCGGCCCGATTATGGGCGCCATGCGAAATTGGGGACGCAAGTACTCGAGTTGACCACGTCGCTAGAATGCCCGCTGAGTCTGCTGTTGGCAGATTTTGTTGCGGAAGCACCCGGCGCTCGCACTCATGGTCCCCGCAAAAATTGGAAATTGAAGGAGCCATACTCTTCGCTAGGGGCGAAGCTGGCCTGTCACTCACCCCCTCAAGATTACATGGATCGGCCAAGTAGGGCCGACAAGACCAGGAGCATTACTAGCCAGCCAAAGAGAATCTTGATGGCTCCCAAATACCCCCGTACTCCCGTCATCGACTCTGCACTCGCGTACGCCAATGCGCCGGCAGCAACTGCAATTCCGGCCAACACGAATGATTTCAGAGAAGGAAACCCCTCGATCATTCCCGCAGCAAAGAGTACGCTAGCGAACGGCACAGCAACCCAGATGTTCTCAGGTAGCTCACGTATAAAGCGCCTCAGCCGTTCAATGCGCTCTTTCTTCTTAGCTGCTGTTTGCCATGCAATCTCAGCAAGCACTTGATTAACGGCGTCGGGATGCACCCGTTCGTTCGTCAGCGTATGCGCAGCTTCGCGAAGTAGGGACATCGAGTGTCGGCGCGGCTCTTGTTCGAATATAGGGCTCGACGAGACTTCTGGAACACCTCGGTTCAGTTCTTCGCAGTACAGACGGATCGATCTTTCCCGGACATCCCGGCTCAATTTGCGAGGAACGCGCTGTGACGGCATCTCCGCATAACTTTGGCGGATTTCTTTTGCCCGCGCCTCAACTTGTGCCTCAACTCGGAGTCTTTTCTCTCGCGCGATCGCAGCCTTCATGAACTCGTGATAGAGCTGCCCCTCCGGTGAACGGAAAACTTCATACGCCAACTTCGATGCAAACTTCGCCCTGACTTCTTCGGCGGCGGCGCTGAGCGTTTCTTCAGTTAGATCAGCCTCAGCAAGATATTGTTTCCTACGTGCGGCTAGTCGGACCTCGTCAGCCGCCCGAACGGCATCAGGCGTTAGCTTTGCCCTCTCTACATGCTCGGCGACCTCAGCCTCAAGCATTGTGGCGGCAGTGGGTTGGTTGGATGTAGTCATGCCGCGTCTGTTCTAGTGAAGCTGCCCTAACCTTAGCCGAGAATATCGGATTTTTCGATATTCGGTTTTCCGATTTAGTTGATCAACCCACGCGGAAAGGCCCGGAGGCCGGCGGTGTGGGTTCAGCCAAGAGAATACAAGTACGTTGGCGATGCGCTGGCTGCTGCGCGAGACCGGGCAGGCCTGACGCAGGCCCAACTGGCAAGGCTGCTTCGTAAGCCGCAATCCTTCGTCTCTAGCTATGAGCGAGGCCAGCGGCGTATTGATGTGCTCGAGTTACTACGAATTGTTGAGGCGCTCAGGGACGACCCGCGAAAAGTCTTTATCGATATTATTGAACTGCGAGCTGGTGCAAAGCCAGGCAAAGTCAAAAGGCGCGGAAGCACGTAAACACCTTGTCCGTCTCCAAGCCGAAAATGGTGCCCGATAGTCAAAAAGGTTTAGTCGCGTTCACGACGCCGTCGGCTGTCATTCCTTCGCCTTCAGTCGCGATTCATTTTCGGCAATAAACGCACGAATCTCCTCGGACATGTTCAGGTTCAGCCTTCAGATCATCGTCGGCCATGCATTTCCTCTTCGCTAGCAGATCAACCATTCTATGGCAGCGAGCCGCCTGCTCCGCCGATGTACTTGCGATCTTGCAGCTGAGGCCTAGTCTGCTGCCGTGGCGGATCGCCACACCCCCAAGAAAAGCCCTTAGCCCCGCCCCAACCAGGCGGGGTTTTTTGTTTGGGCGCACGCGCAGTCAATCTCCTATCTCAGGTATCTTGGTTTCTTTCCAAGGATTTTTTGGCCGCTTCCCTTGCTTTGCACCCCCATCGAGCCTTTGAAGAAGATGCCTCATCAGATGATCCTTGCGCTCCGATTTTTTCTTCAGCGAGTAATGATTGATGGTGATTTCCGGGCGATCCTTCTTCTTATCGTATTCGTGTTGAACGGATGGCTTTTTCGACATTGTTGGCCGCTCTGCCGTCGCCTTCCCTCAATGCCGGGTGGCCTTCTCCAAGAACCTGAGAACCGACGTGGGTACTTCGTCGTACTCAATGTAGCGGCGGCGTATTTCATCGGCGATGTCGGCAGTCACGTCGCGCGACCAGCCTTCGGCCGTATTGAAGGCAACAATGCGGACCGGGTTTTCGTATTGCCCTTCGAGTATATTTCGGATCATCCACGAGCGATTGGTTCCCGCTTCGTCAGTCTCACGCCACGACCTACCGAGGTGGCCGAAGTCATCCAGCACGAGATAGACGTCGCGCTGTGTATCATCGGGTATGATGGAAGGTGAACGGGGCATGATACGCAACTCCACCGGCTAATACTGCCCCATCCATTCTCAGTATATACCAGATGCTGAGGCTTGTAATTCTGTTCCTGTTTTGTTCTAATGCTCAAGTCATTTTGGAGGGCGAGCAATGCCAGAAATCAATGCCGAACCACAGTCAAACCACGCCGACCAACTAGAAGCCGCAGCCGATCAGGCCATTGCAGCCTGCGGCGGCGATACGCGAGAAGCCGTCAAGGCGCTGATCATCGCCAACCATCTTCTTGAGGAAAAGCTGCGGGCCTCGGCCTCGTCGGGTTATAGGCGACTGCGGCGTGATCGTAGGGATTGGTACGATTAGGCGATCGCGGAAGCAGCGACTGGCAACCGCGAGTTCTTTTTGAACAAGCCGCATGGCGGCGCGAGGCGGGTGATATGCCGTGATATCAAAACAGGGCGGACCCAAGCCAAGTTATCCTTCAGACAATTCTAAATATCATCGCGTGGTAGGGGACGAGCCAGGGACAAAGTAGGCAGACGCGTGGTACGGGCCCAGGCGCTGGTAGAACGCGCGTGAAACTCCAAGACTATCGCGAAACTTTTTACGAGTACTCTGGCAAGGCGAGCGATTTAAGCCGACAGCTCGACACAAATGGGGGACTTCGGGGCCTGCTTCCGCGCTAGCCGCGCAAGGCCTCACCTCATCTCGCCGGATCGGGCGCGTACTTGGCGTACCCTTCTTCACAATTACGAACAGTCGCCAGGCCGGAGCCGAAGCAATCCCCGCCATCGCCGAGGGCCACCCCGGGGGGCCAAAATTCTTGGCTTCGATCTGGCCCAGTAGTGCTCTCAGCAAATTTTGTGAAAATGAAGTAGCCCATACCTTCCGGCGGGGCCCAGGCCCAAATTCACGAGAGCCGGGCTGGATTGCGAGGGCAGACTCAGTCAACATCGAGTAGTCGAGGACTTGGCTCGGCGCATTATTGTGGGGAGAAATCGTCATGACAGTTGAGGGTCTGGTCATTTGGCTGGTGATTGGTGCGATTGCTGGTTGGCTCGCAGGCTTAATCATGAAGGGCTACGGCTTCGGGCTCGCCGGCAACATCGTGGTCGGCATTGTTGGCGCCTTCATTGCCGGCTGGCTCTTGCCGCGGATTGGGTTTGTTTTCATCGGCGGCATCGGCGCGGAAATTATCAACGCCGTCATTGGGGCAGTAATTCTTTTGGCGGTGATCGGGCTCGTCAAAAGGGCAACCTGAAAAATCGAAGTTCGACGCTGCCCCCCGGGGGGTCAAAAATCGATCACGCGGGATCGCCCAGATGTGCCCCCCCCGCAAATATTTTGAAATTGAAATGCCCATGCCTATGCGTCCGGCCAGGCCCGCTTTCCGGGGCAAAGCAGACATCGATTATTCCCGGCTTGAGGTCCGCCTTTGACCCATAGCGGCCTAGCACCTGGGTCGGACCGCTGTTTCGGTCGATGCGCCCTCCATGTACCTGACGCCGCCCATGGGCTAGGCTTTGCTTATAGGGCAAGAGGGTTTCCCCGTGCCTCCCGAGCGCATCGAACGCAAGCTCGCCGCCATCCTGGCTGCCGACGTGGCCGGCTACAGCCGACTTATGGGCGTTGATGAGGAAAGCACGCTTGCCCGCTTGAAGGCTTGCCGTCGCGAATTGATAGATCCGAAGATTGCGGAGCACCGTGGGCGCGTGGTCAAGACCACCGGAGACGGCATTCTTGTCGAGTTTCCGAGCGTGGTGGACGCGGTTCGCTGCGCGATGGACATGCAGCGCGGCATGGCCGAGCGCAACCTGGATACTGCCGATGAGCAACGGATTGATTTTCGCGTTGGGATCAACCTTGGCGACATCATGATCGATGCTGAGGACATTCATGGCGATGGCGTGAATATCGCGGCCCGGCTGGAGGGAATAGCGGAGCCCGGCGGCATCTGTCTCTCCGACTCTGCCTATCAGCAAGTGCGCGACAAGCTCGCCATCGACTTCGATGACATGGGCGAGCAGCAGCTCAAGAACATCGCGCGCCCGCTGCGGGCCTTTCGCATCACGTCGCCCGTTATCGTACAGCCGACAGCACCGGCGAAGCCCGACCTCGCGCTGCCCGACAAACCCTCGCTCGCCGTGCTGCCCTTCCAGAACATGAGCGGCGATCCTGAGCAGGAGTATTTCGCCGACGGCATCGTCGAGGAAATCATTACAGCGCTCTCGTGCGTGCACTGGCTTTTCGTTATCGCCCGTAATTCCAGCTTCACCTATAAGGGCCGCGCTGTGGACATAAAGCTGGTCGGGCGCGAGCTGGGCGTTCGATACGTGCTCGAAGGCAGTGTACGCAAGGCAAATAACCGCGTGCGGATCACGGGACAGCTGGTTGATGCGACGACCGGGGCACACGTCTGGGCCAATCGCTTCGACGGCGCGCTGGACGACATTTTTGACCTTCAGGACCAGGTCACCGCGAGCGTCGTTGGGGCCATCGAGCCGCGGCTGCAGCAGGCTGAGATCGAGCGCGCGGGGCGAAAGCCGACAGAAAGCTTGGATGCTTACGACTACTTCTTGCGCGGGATGGCCAGCTTCCATCTCTTCACGAGAGACAGCCTTTTGGAAGCCAGGCGACTTTTCCAGCGCGCGACGGAGCTCGATGCCAACTACGCCTCTGCTTACGGGATGGCGGCATGGTGCGTTCACCTCAGCAAGACAAACGGCTGGTTGATTGATCCTGAGCGTGAGATCGCGGAGGGAGCGAGACTGGCGCGTCGCGCGGTGGCCGTGGGCAAGGACGATCCGACGGCGCTCTGGTCGGGCGGACATAGCCTAGCTTATCTCGCCGCTGAGGTCGAAACGGGTGCCGCCTACATCGATCGCGCGATTGTTCTAAATCCAAACTTAGCGGCAGCGTGGAGCGTGAGCGGTTGGTTGCGCATCTATCTTGGGGAGCCGGCGAGCGCGATTGAGCGTTTAGAGCGATCCAGGCGTTTGAGTCCGCTCGATCCGATCGCTTACATGGGCTATGCCGGTATGGCCCTCGCACTCCTCCTCGCTGATCGTTACGACGAGGCCGTATCTTGGGCGGCGAAGGCGAGAAACGAGCAGCCGAACTGGGCTACGTCGTTGCGTGTGGCGGCGATCGCCTATGCTCTGTTGGATAGGATCGTCGAGGCGCGGGAGGCGATGGCCCGGCTGCGCGAGATCGATCCCACTCTGCGGCTATCCAATCTTGAAAGAGTGGCTCCTCCGCTCCGGCGGCCGGAAGACCGCGCCCGCTTCGCCGACGGCTTGCGCAGGGCGGGGCTTCCCGAATGAAACCTAAATAAGGCGGCGCGAGTTTATACGCTTCTCGGATCGTTTCTGCTGGGCGCCGACCGGGTGATCGAGTAGCGGTCATCACTTCCGGTCCTGGCACGAAGCTGACATGCCGATGCAGTCGCGGCATGTCCGCTATCAGGGGATCAACGGAAACCGTCGCGGTCGAAGCTTCGAGAGGGCACGGGGGGCTAAAAATCGCTGCTCGCGCCTAATCGGAAGTCGGTTGTGCCGAGCTATTGACGGACGATAAGGTTGGGACCTTTTCTTATTTCCAGCGGACAATTCCCACTAGGTGGTGCCGAGGATGACAAGTCGCATCGCGTTTGGAGGCATCGTCGCAGCTCTCGGCTGCTGGGCCGCAGCGTCCAACGCCAGTGAACCAATCGTCTTTATCGTCAGCCACCACAACCTCGACTATGCAAAAACCGCTTGCGAACATGTCTTGTCGATGGAGCCCGAAGCCGCAAAACCAATTCGCGAAGAAACGGTTGCTGCGGCAATAGAATGTAGAACCGTGCGAGACCCGAGAGAGCTTGGACGCCGTCTCGAAAACGACGTTGTAGAAGCACTTGCGGTGGAGCCTCTTTGCTTTCACGTCACGGTGGTAAAGGACCCGCATCCAAACTATGATGCCGGTAGCAGCGTTTCCCGAGCTAACCTTGCCGTCAGGAAAAAGAATCCCTTTTGGGATTTGCACCTCGACTATCGACCAGGCAGCAAAGTCTTCGGGTGGCATCTTTTCCCCAACGATGCCGGGCTGAAGAGTTCCGGGCCTTTGGTAAGTGGTGAAGGAACCAAGACCGAAGCTGCCAACCAAATTTGCAGCGTCGCCTCTGGTCGTGGCGCGATTAGAAAAGACTAACGCATAGGGTCGGACTGCCAGTCGATGCGAATATTTTGCGGGCTGACTGCGCAACGGATTGGCGACTTTAGGATCAGACGGCGCGGAAAGTGACTGCGATGACCGGCGAACAATCCAGACTTCTTAGAGTCGGTGACCGCGTACGCTAGGGCGGCACAACAGCTGATTTTGGCACGATCATCGGAACTGATTGGAGCGGATTCACCATTGCTTGGGATGACGGTGACACTGATTTAGTTCGACACAACGACATGAAGACAATTGAGCGTGCGCCAACAAAATTGGTATGAGTGCCGGATGTAAGCATCGGTTCGCGGAACTTGCCGAAATAAGTTATTGTCCGGCTGTCATGAATACAGCCCAATCCAAATTACTCAAAATCGGACAGCACGTGTTCTGGAAGAAGAAAGAGGCCGTCGGCACCGTCGTCCGCGTCAATAGCGATCTTGTGCAAATAAGATGGGATAGCGGCAAAATGAGCTACCACCGGCACACGTATATGCAAGAAATCAATTTGGCGAGGTGAGGAGCCAGTGAGTGGTTCTGCGTGCGCCCGACCGAGCCTTTCAACCCGCTGCTGGAAAATTTCATTGCCTATACGACCCCCGACGCTGAGCCGTGGGCAGATCGAATGCTGCTTCTCCCTAGTCAATAGTGGGACTGCGCAGACCGAATTGCTGGCCCTCATCGTGCGACTGGTGCCGGTCGCCACGAGAGGTCATCGGACCAAAGGTAGATTGCGATGGCCGCCAAGCACAGAGCTACGCCGATCCAGAAAATCGGTGAATGGTGGATTGGTCGTCGGTCACTCGAAGCTGGCTTCATACGATCACCTCGTCGGCGCGGGGTCGCGTCAAGAGCAAATCCAAATGATCACCACAGCCATCGGGAGGCCAACACAAACCGCAGCGCCAAGCGCGATCATGATATCACTAAGCAGACCGTGAGCTGACATGCTCTTACTCCACCAGCTGAATGGAGTCAGTCTACGTTTAGAGCCCACTGCATAAGTTAATGCCGCCGCCTTGTCCTCCTTATCCACCGCAGGGAGTTTCTAAATGTCGCGACATGAACGGAAGATTATTGCCACGTTCGCGATCATGTGCGCGGTATTGGCCGCGCCGGTTCTGGCGCTGTGATCGCTACAGCAGCGGGGTAACGCATCGATCTGCGGCCCCACACAGGACCGGACGCCCCAGGAGATAACCGAATAGGGAGTGAGTACCCCGGGGCCAATACTCATGCGCCTCAGACGTTGAGCCATTTCCAGTAGCGTCGGGCTAACGAGGCAAGGCCGTGGAGCATTATCGGAACTAGAAAGGCAAGACCAAAGACGCTGACAAAGGCCACGGCTGCAATGCCGACATTCAGCACGAGGTATTTGAACAGGTCGAAGCGATATACCTCATAGCCGCCCTGTTCAAGTTGTCTCTCATACCAATGCTGATTAAAGCAAGCTGACGCTGCGCTTTCACCGTGCCCCTGGCAAGCACCGGAATTGCGATAATTCTGAACCGTGATTGTGAGGTCTGCTCTTCGCTCGGGCGTCATGGGCACTACTACAGGCGATGTTGGCCGCGCTTTGTAGGTACGGAAAACAAACGGAGTGGCCAAGGCTCCGACGATCGCAAGTGAAAGTGCAATCTTCCACTTTCGCCTGCGAGCAGCGGGAGCTACCCGAAGGCTTGGCGAAGCCCGAAGGCTTGGCAAAGCGCGTGAAGTCTGGTCATTTGGTCGAAGCCATGAAGTTGGCTTAGGTCGCTTGATTGGCAATCTCGCGACCCAATAGAGCGACATCGAAGTCGCATCCATAATCCAAAGCTTGTTCGCAAATATGATCGAGATAATTAGCCAAGCGGTTGAAGCAGGCCAGAGCCTCTCCAAGCGTTGGTATTTGATGCTCGCTTGATCGGAATGCGACGCCTCGTCGGGCTGACTAGGTGGCGGGGGTGGTCGGGCATCTCTCAACATTGAGCCACTTTCGCAAAGGGGTAGCGGCAATCTCCTTATTTTTTGTTTAGTATATCGAGGTGAATATTTCTAACAAGCAGCGTCCATTCTCGGAATGGACCTGCGAGATGTCTTCGCCGCCAATCTCCGCCGACTGCGCCACGAAAAGGGGCTTGCGCAGGACGACCTCGCATACGAGGCTGGCGTGAGCCGCAGCTACTTAAGCCAGCTCGAAAAAGGTACTTTCTACGCTAGTCTGAAAATCCTTGAGAAGGTTGCTAAGGCGCTTGGGGTCGAACCGTATGAACTGATTATCCCGCCCAAGAAGCGCCGATGACCGACGAACCTTTCGGGCAGGCCTCTACGGTCCATTGCGTCAATGAGGAGATCATCGCGTGGCTGGAGCGCCGCGAGCGACGCAGGCGTGACGTTTCTAGCGAATCCGCATATAAATTCCCATATCAAGGGAATGCCTTACTATGCCGTTTGCTGATCCAACCGCATACACTAAGGGCCAGATTAATCGCGCTGGGGCCGAAGTGAGAAGCGGTGATCCGTCGCAGGAAGCACTGGATATAATCAACAATTGGAGGGCTTCTCACGCCTACATACTGAACACGTTTCAGGCCACTCTCCGCAATCGCACGCGTGGCACAGGGATAACTGTCGCCCAGCGTCTTAAGCGTATGCGCACGATCGTGTCGAAGCTGGATCGGCAGCCGAAGATGGAATTGGCCAGGATGGACGACGTCGCTGGCTGTCGATTGATCTTTCCTAATTATAAGTCGCTCGCTCGCTTCAGAAAAGAATTCCATCGCGCCCGGTTTGGTCACAAGCTTAGGAACGATGTCTATAAGTACGACTATATCGGCAGACCGAAGTCGGACGGCTACCGGGGAATTCACGATATCTATGAGTACAACGTTAGTTCTCTGCTCGGCAGGGACTACAACGGCTTACTGTTGGAGTTGCAGTACCGCACGATCTATCAGCATGCCTGGGCCACCAGCGTTGAGATCATCGGGATGATCACAGAAAATCAGCCAAAATTTCATGCTGGCGATGAACGACATATTGAATTTTTTCGTTTAGCGAGTGAGATCATCGCGAGAGCGTACGAACGCACAAATAGCTGCTATCCTGATCTGACAAACACAGAACTTGTCAGACGGTTTCGCCGGCTAGACAACGATATACATACCTTGGCGGTGCTGAAAGGATTGAACAGGTCCACGACGAAGATGGGTGGACGCAAGAACGTAATCCTGTCGCTCTCGACAGAAGGTAATCTAGATTTGTTCACATACGCAAAAGGCGCAGACGCACTGAGAAAATATTTCCAGTTAGAGAGACTGCAGAACGGAGCTGATATCGTGCTGGTAAAAGGTGACACAGCCGCTGATATCCGACTTGCCTATAAGAATTACTTCAGCGATCCTGACGACTTTGTTCGGTATGTCGAGAAGGGCTGTAAAAAGCTAATTTCAAAACAGAGCCGGTCACCTGTACCCAAGGCACGACGGCAAGAGCACGGCCTAAGTAAAGCGAGGGCACGGGTTTAAACCAATTGATTATCCTTGAGCAGGCAGCTTTCTGGCGTACGTGACCTCGACCGACTGAAAAATTCTGCATTCGAGAAGCTGAGCGTGGCTGTCTGAGGCGATCCAGGGCCATCTTTGTAGTGTGGCCACACGCGCAAAAGCCGCCAAGGTTTCCCTCGGCGGCCGTGCCGTTGCGTTGCGTTTGCCTAGAGGTGTGCCGCGTCGAGCGGTGCTCGTATCGAAGCCCTAGCCTGAAAGCCACCGGACGCAACGCCTTCATCTGAGGCGTACCGATGCGTTGCCGGTGTGTCGGGACCAACGTATCCCCGATGCTTTAGATGCTGTCACCGGTGACGACGCTGATCAAGCCAGCGCTGCTGTCCTAACGTCGATCAGCAGACCCGTGGAGAAGAAGCGCGAACAGCTGACGGTGGTGCTCGGCCCGGTGACATCCGCCTAATGGCGGAGTTTTAATCGTATGCATGCTATGGCGACCATGGTGCTGAGGTGATGCGTCACATTATGAGAAACTAAAACCAAGCTTCCGATTAGCGCTCTCAATTGCTCGCTTTAGCCGGGCTTCATCATAGTGCTGTTGGAAACCTGGAATTTTCCTCTTGGATTTCCATGGAGCTTTATACCCTACAGATACTCCAGTGAGGGCTTCAGTGGCCATGCTGCGTACCCACCATGCCAGCATGTCTGCGGCCTGAAGGGGCAAGACTTTCTGGTCATCTCTGAAGTCTGGGGTATTTCCCAATAGGGCTTCAACTTCAGGCTCCAATATCTCCTTCACCAAATTCCATTCACTGCGGATCAAATCTTGCTCCCGTACTTGCTCGTCGAAGATAAAATCGACCCCCTCCAAAATGCCGAACTGCTTTTGATGATGCGTAATTCCAGTTATGAGACTTGAGAGAGCGACAAGATATGGATTGTGGCTCGAAATTTCTTTCGGGATGCGCCGCGTGAGACGATCAAAATGCTTTAGTTCAATTACACATGAGAGCTGCAAGTCGACATACTCTTCCACGATGCCATAAGCGATCGCAACTCGTTCATCACGAAGTTTTTCGCTCCAATGGAGAAACTGTCCGGCGAGCGTGGCTGCCTCGTTCATTTTGAAATAGGCGATTGGAGACCGCATATCCAACATGCGCCGCCATTCATCAGAGAACCGACGCCATTTTTCAACAGTCGCAACAAAGCCGCCCATAACGAAAACGGGCGAATGGTCACGGTTGCCACTTTCATCAATGAAGGCTTGCCACACAACCATTTGCACAGTCCATCGCCAGGCTACCGCCGGTTTTAGACCTTCCACACAATGCTCGCGGGATCGCTAAGCCGTCGATGCTGAACTCGGCCGCAAGGCTGTCTCCAAGAGCTTCCAGTTTTCCTTGAATTGGCTGATTTCCTTCGGCGATACTGCGCAGTGCCTTGAGTCTGGATTTTTTGAAGATTGACCGCGCGGCTTGTAAACCTTCATGCAATGCTTCTGCAGATCTTTGAGGTGAAACAGGTAGAATTCGTCTTTGCCGCGACCCACCAGCAGTACGAATATGCAAAGCAGCTTGGGGTTAAGCAGCTTTTTGGTACCTTTGATAACTTGCTCTCCATTTACCACCTCGATGTTCAAGAAGGTGTCGGCGCTGAACTGCCATGATCCGCCGTTGATTGCCTTCACCTGGACGGGTACCGCGTAGCCTCGGCCGTCCGCCGCCAAAAGATCATACATGGGTACGTTACCGGCAAAGGGTGCAGCTATGTAGCCCAACCGCCCAAGCTCGGCCGCCACAAGATGTTCACCAATTTGCCGGGTAAGCTGCACCCCCCGTCCGGTAGCCATCTAATTTCTCCGGTGCGATTCCAGGCTCCAATCGCGTCGGCGCGGTCCGGCCCCCGTTCGGTAAACTGACGGACTACGCGGCATCAAAGTATTCTTCAAAATCCTCCAATACGGTCTCACGGAGGTGCGCCAAGTTGGGCTGACCAAGCAGTTCCTGGACATCGTTGTAGGAAAGGAATGAGCAGCGTTCAGCCATTGCGCCTCCCTCAAGAACGGAAAAGACGGGGCGAACTATTTCACGTCGTACTTGGTCTCGGCGTTCGATGGGCGCAACGATATGGAGTGCGATATTCATTCGCGGCTGCATCGCCAGCAGATCTGCCATTCGGAGTAGACCGCTATAGATGGCGGTGGTGTGCTCAACTTCAAACGCGTGCGCAATTGCTCTACGGTCGAGCCAAATCACATCTATGTTCTCGATAGTCTTAAGCGTGGCCTGGTCGTAGTTGAGGGGCAGTGTCGCGACTAACTTCGGATGGTAGGTTGCTGGGAGAAGCTCAAGCACTCTTGCCCGGTCGGAGGGTGGAATCCAAATTGTGAAACCCAGTATCGCCCCGAGTTGAGAGAGTTGCGCTTGCATTTTGATGGACACTCGCGGGGCAACGGAGGCCTCCTCAGTTTGTTCTTCGACCTCGCGGTCTGGAACCTCGACTTCTACTACGCCGCTTTCGGTACGGACCACCGTCCGCTGACCAATGTGACGGAGTTCCGACTGATCAAGCGCAAAAACTTGTCCTTCACTCTTTTGCCGTTCAAGCGCACGCAAAATCGCCGCGCCGTCGTTGCTCGAAATTGAGATCAAGGATTGCCGCAGTTTCGCTGCCTGTGCCCATCCAACCGATCCAACCCTCAGTTGATTAGTAAAGGACAGATCCGACCACATGTTTTCGATTGGGATGGCGTGCTCAAAGTCGAGCATCACCTGCGGCCTCACCTTGAATCGAATCGGAAATGGATCGTTCTCATCAGCGAAAATGGGCGTGCTGTCTTCAAACGCGTCGCTCAAGACTTCCAGGGAGCCGCACCATCGGGACAGCTTCACCATATAGCAAAGCAGAATGTCCTTTGGCTTAACTTTCTCAAATGCGACATTTCTCTGTCGCGGACGAAATCCGCTGATCGTGGCCCCATGCTGCCTAAAGCGATCCCAAGTGTATGGGGTGAACAGGTCGAGCCAGTAATTCATGTCAGTATGGTTTTCTTTGCGGGGGAGCTTGGGGAAGAATCAAGGCTTCACAACATTACAGACGACATTAACAGCACGTCGCCGCATGTGCGACGAGCGAAAGGCTAACTTTCGGACATGCAGGCGGCCCTTGCGCGCAGTGGTAGCTACGTGGTAGCTAGACGAGATTGGCGATTAGGGAGAGCCGAGCTAAGTCTTTGATCTGATTGGCGCGCCCGGAACGATTCGAACGTCCGACCCCCAGATTCGTAGTCTGGTGCTCTATCCAGCTGAGCTACGGGCGCGTTTTTCGCAGGCATTTCAGGACCAGGGCCCTTCTGTGCCGCGTGCAATCGGAATACATTTTCTGCAGGTCGCGAAAGCGCGCCATTGCTAACGGCTCCGACCCGGCTTGGCAAGCTCCGCAAACGCAGCAGCGAGGCGACAAATTCGAGAATTTGGTCGCAATTCCAGGCATCGCCGCCGGATTTTTGCGTCCCCGCGGCCTAGATCATGATGCGATTAAGTGGAATCGCATCATGATCTCATCTCTTTGTTTGAGCATGATCTTTTCGGAAAACCGGTTTCCACTTTTCGGATCATGCTCTAAAAACTCGGTGAGGACCCGACCCGTCGCGGCCGCAGGCTTTATGCCCGCGCCCGCTCGTTGCGGATGGTCAAGAGTTCGACCGGCCGATCCGGTAGGGTGATCCGGAAAGTTGCGCCGATGGTACCCTCTACCAGATGAATTTCCCCGCCATGGGCGCGAACGAGTTCGGCCGCAATCGAGAGCCCCAACCCGCTGCCGCCGGGTCGACCCGAAGGCTGAAACGCCTCGAACAGATGCTCGCGCGTCTTGGCTGGAACGCCCGGACCGGTGTCCGACACCTCGACGATCGCCACCGAACCTTCGCGCCGCCCCGTGATGCGAATTTGCGCGGCTGCGTCGTGAGGCCGGCCTTCCAGCGCCTGCTCTGCATTGCGCACCAGGTTGAGCAGGACCCGAAACAGCTGATCGGGATCGGCATCGACCATCAGCCCCCGCTCGATGGCGCTGATCCAGGTGATCGAGGTATCCGCAGCAAGGCCCGCGGACTCCCGCACTTCCGTCACCACGGGTTCGATCAGCACCATCCGCCGGTCGGGCGCGGCCTCCTGCGCACGGCCATAAGACAATGTCGACTGACAAAACGCGATGGCACGCTCCAGTGAGCGCATCAGTTTCGGCGCAAAGCGCTGCACCCGCGGATCGGGTACGCTTGCGAGCTGATCGGAAAGCAATTGCGAGGACGCAAGCAGGTTGCGCAGGTCGTGATTGATCTTCGATACCGCAAGCCCCAGCGCCGCGAGCCGGCTTTTTTGATGCAACATCGACACCAGATCGCGCTGCATGTCGGACAATTCGCGCTCCGCAACGCCGATCTCGTCGCGCCGGTTCGAAGGCACGATGATGCGCGCAGAACTCTCGGGATTCTCGTGAAAACCCACCAGGCTCTCGGTCAGGCGCCGCATCGGCCGCACGAACAGGAAATGCAGCGCCAGGTAGACCAGTGCCGCCGTCAGGATCGCGATCGCCAGCGAAACCAGAAGCAGGTTGCGGGAAAAGCCATACATCGCCTTGCGCAGCGGCAACTCGTCGATCACGACCTCGATGAACTGTCCGCCGCCCGGCGGCGGCCCGATGACGCGGATCGCCTGGTTACCCGTCTCCAGCATCATCTCGAAAGAATCGACGATCGACGACCAGACCGTCAGCGAGCGCATGTCGACGTCATGGTCGATCGCCTGGGGCAGGCCGGTAGAGGCGAGAAGCCTCCGCTGCTGTCCCATCTTGATCGCCACCGCCCGCGCGCCAATGCTGTCGAGGATTTGCCGCGCCAGCGAATCCGGGACCATGCCGGAGGGCGCCGCATCCAGCACCAGCGCGGCCGTATTTGCCGCGGCCAGCTTGCCATTGAGCCGGTTCATCCAAAAATTCGCGATCGAGGGGACGTAGATCAGCACTTCGGCGATCATGACCAGCGGAATGGTCAAAAGCAGCAGCTTTCCGGACAGGCCGAGCCTGCGCGGCGGTTTTGTCCGCAGCTTTTCCGTGTCCGGTTGATCGTCAATCACTGACGTCATAACTGCTTTCGAAGCCTCGCCTTTTCAAGCATGCGTCCTGCCCAGGGAAGCGGTCAAATTACTGTTTTATGACAACCCCGGTTCCCGGAACCCCAGGACCCCTGTACCGGGACGCCTGTACCAAGACACCTGTACAGGGGCGCCCTAACCAGGACGCCTGAACCAAGCGCCGGAAAAACCGGTTCGGGTCGGTTCAGCAACAAATATGGTGCTCCAATCCGGGTCGAGCCGGCCTGGAGCTGAACCGCATCCTGATACGTCATACACCGCGCAGTTCGGATTATTCGCGCTAAAAATGCCGTTTCGAAGAACCTCAATTCGGCTACCCCCCAACATTGACGAAGAGGGGTCGCTCCCTTATAAGCCGCGCCAATTGTCCGCGATGACCCGATCTGACCCGGAAGGCCCGTTTGGGCCCGAAAGGGCCCATGTGGGGCGCGCCTGCATTAGCGGACATATCTCATTCATCTATCAGGCAAATTGCCCGCCCGGTTTCATTGGCAGGCAAGCTGTCAGCGGAGAACCACCCGTGAAGCGGACTTACCAACCCAGCAAACTGGTGCGCAAGCGCCGCCATGGCTTCCGCGCCCGCCTCGCCACCACAGGCGGGCGGAAGGTTCTGGCCGCGCGCCGCGCGCGTGGCCGCAAGCGCCTGAGCGCCTAGGCGCCTGAACCGGGCTTCCCGGAGAGATCTCATCATGGATCGGCTAAGGCAGCGGGCGGACTTCCTCGCCGTTGCCAATGGCGCACGGGTAAGCACTGCCGGTTTTGTCGTGCAAGCCCGCCGCCGCGATGACGATGGCCCGATCCGTCTGGGCTTCACGGTTACCAAAAAGAACGGCACCGCGACCGAACGAAACCGGATCCGGCGCAGACTTCGCGAATTGGTGAGGCGGCTTCCCGCCGTTTCGCTGCGGCCGCACAGTGATTATGTGCTAATCGGCCGCCGAGCCGCCCTGAGTTGTGAATTCTCAAAGCTGCTCGAGGACTTTCGCCAGGCGCTATATCGCCTCGACCGGCAAGCCTTGAAACCGCGCGACGCGAATAACCGAGACGAATGACGAGACCTGAACGATGATCGACAATCGCAACACCATCCTTGCCGTCATTCTGTCCGGCCTCGTGCTGCTCGGCTGGCAATATTTCTTCAACATTCCGCAGATGGAGAAGCAGCGCGCCGCCCAGCTGGCGCAGCAAAGCCAGATGACCAAACCGGCGCAGGAGGCGGGGAGCCCGCCCGCGTCGGGAACGGCACCGGCGCCTTCGGCCAATCCTTTAGCCAACGCTCCGGCAAGCAATCAGCCCGCCTCGGCCGCCCCGGTGAGCCGCGAGGCGGCGATCGCTGCAACGCCCCGCATCAGAATCGATACACCTCGCCTCTCGGGAAGTATTTCCCTGAAAGGCGCCCGCATCGACGACCTGTCGCTGGTGCAGTTCCGCGAGACGGTCGATCCGAATTCGCCGCCGATCGTACTGTACTCGCCATCCGGCTCCGAAAATCCCTACTATGCGGAATTCGGCTGGGTCGGCGCCAGCGGTGGCACCACCCGAATCCCCGACCAGAATACGTCCTGGGAGCAGGAAGGCTCAGGCAACCTGACGCCGAAGAGCCCGGTGACGCTGAAGTATGACAATGGCGAGGGTGTCACGTTTCGCCGGACCATTTCGATCGACGATCGATATCTTTTCACCATCAAGGACGAGGTGACCAACGTCGGCAACGCGCCGGTGACGCTGTATCCGTTCGCGCTGATCTCCCGCCATGGTGCCCCGAAGGTTTCGGGTTACTACATCCTGCACGAAGGGCTGATCGGCTATCTCGGCGATCAGGGCCTGCAGGAATATACCTATAAGAAGATCGACGAGGCCAAGGCGGTCAGTTTCAAGGTGATCAACGGCTGGCTCGGAATCACCGACAAGTATTGGGCGTCGGCGCTATTGCCGGACACCCGCGCCCAGTTGCAGGCGCGCCTCTCCTCCAACCTGGTCGGCGCGACCAGGACCTATCAAACCGACTACCTGCAGGATCCGCAGACCATTGCGATCGGCGGCACCGGGAGTGCCAGCACGCGGCTTTTCGCCGGCGCCAAGGAGGCCGGTGTCGTCGGCATCAATTTTCCGATCGGAGGTCTTGGCGGCTACAACAGCGAACTCGGGCTCAACCACTTCGATCTTCTGATCGATTGGGGCTGGTTCTATTTCATCACCAAGCCGATGTTTCTGGCGCTCGACTTCTTCTATCACCTGTTCGGCAATTTCGGAATTTCCATCCTTCTGGTGACGGTGCTGGTGAAACTGCTGTTCTTCCCGCTGGCGAACAAATCCTACGTGTCGATGGCCAAGATGAAATCGGTGCAGCCGCAGCTGGCTGCGTTGAAGGAGCGCTATCCGGACGACAAGGTCAAGCAGCAACAGGAGATGATGGAGATCTACAAGAAGGAGAAGATCAATCCGATCGCCGGTTGTCTTCCCGTGGCCCTGCAGATTCCGGTGTTCTTCTCGCTCTACAAGGTGCTGTTCGTCACCATCGAAATGCGGCACGCGCCGTTCTATGGCTGGATCAAGGACCTGTCGGCGCCCGATCCGACCAACCTGTTCAACCTGTTCGGCCTGCTGCACTTCGACCCGACGCAGATTCCGGTGTTCGGTCAGTATCTGTGGCTCGGCGTTTGGCCGATCATCATGGGTATCACGATGTGGCTGCAGTTCAAGCTCAACCCGACGCCACCGGATCCGACCCAGCAGATGATCTTCAGCTGGATGCCCTTGATCTTCACCTTCATGCTCGCAGGCTTCCCGGCAGGTCTGGTGATCTATTGGGCGTGGAATAACCTTTTGTCAGTAGCCCAGCAGAGCTTCATCATGCATCGCAACGGCGTGAAGGTCGAACTTTTCGACAATCTGAAGGCGACGTTCGCTTCGAAGAAGGCCGAATCGAAGACCTGAACCGCGATCACTCACCCGGACGCGTCATTGCGAGCGAAGCGAAGCAATCCATCTCACCAGGGAACGAAGAATGGATTGTTTCGTCGCTTCGCTCCTCGCAATGACGGCAATGGTGAAGCGCCGGGACGCCTTGTATGTCCGCTGAACCCGACGCCAAGCTGATCGAACAAGGCCGCAAATTGTTCGCGGGCGACTTCAGGTTTTTCTGGGCGGCGCCATCAATCGAAGCGCTGCCGCCGATGGCGGGCGTCGAGGTCGCCTTTGCCGGGCGTTCCAATGTCGGCAAATCAAGCCTGATCAACGCGCTTAGCGGCCGCGGGGCACTGGCGCGCACATCGAGCACGCCAGGCCGCACTCAGGAACTGATATTCTTCGAGGGACCCGACAAGGCCGGGCTGCGGCTGGTCGATATGCCGGGTTATGGCTACGCCTCCGCGCCGAAGGCCAAGGTGGCGTCCTGGACTGCGCTGATCCACAAATACCTGCAGGGCCGCAGCAATCTGGCGAGGGTCTATGTCCTGATCGACGGCAGGCACGGCCTGAAGGAGGCCGATCTCGATGTGCTGAGGACGCTCGATCGATCAGCCGTGAGCTATCAGATCGTTCTGACCAAGATCGATCGGGTAAAGGCGGCCGAGTTGCAACAGCGTATCGGCGACATTACGGCCGCGCTCTCAACCCACCCGGCCGCGTTTCCGCAAATTATTGCGACGTCCTCGCAGACCGGGGCCGGCGTGCCGGAGCTGCGCGCCGCGATGGTTCGCCTGCTTTCCGACCGCCGACGATGAGTGAATTCCGCGCGTTCCGCATCCTGATCATCCTGGCCGGCCTGATGGGTGCCGATGGGGTGATCCTGGCGGCGATTGCCGCCCATCAGGCCGACGCCTCGCAGCTCGCGCCTGCTTCCTCGATGCTGCTGTTTCACGCCACCGCCGTGCTTGCCGTCGTCGCCTTGAGCGAGCGCGGCATCGTCAATCCCGGCGGCGGGATTGCCG
>Ga0207021_1065_pt3 | contig 20614 bp, 20 predicted proteins | sample Alteio_BWMinCont_49_FD_153496 | JGI IMG/M metagenome (GOLD analysis project Ga0207021, IMG submission 153496) | Enriched cells from forest soil in Barre Woods Harvard Forest LTER site, Petersham, Massachusetts, United States -... | ecosystem: Environmental > Terrestrial > Soil > Temperate forest >... | reverse complement strand
CAACGAAGCCGCGACGCCGAAATGGCCGGAGTTCACCCACGGGAACACCGTTGCGCGTAACGACGAAGGAATCGCCGGCGTCTAAAGCCTGCATAACTTGCCCGCTTGCGTTGCGGAGTTCTCGTTGGGTGATCATCTTGAACATACGTGCATTGTAGCACGCGTGCTACGTGTGTGGAAGCCATTCCCGAATGGCATTCGGTTCGAGTTCGTCGCCGGCGTAGAAGACGCCATATGAACCATGATAGAACTAAGTCTATTGACTAAGTTCTTTTTTTGAGGTATCCTGCGCGTATGGTAGCGCTCATCAAGCCATGGTGAACATTCACGAAGCCAAGACGCATCTTTCAGAGCTTCTTGGGCGAGTTTCCGCAGGCGAAGAAGTCATTATAGCCCGGGCAGGGCATCCGATAGCTCGCTTGGTTCCTTATGAACTCTCGAAAATGCGCGAGTTGGGCATCTATGACGGCTGCGGTTCAATCGCCGAAGATTTTGATACGTTCATTCCGCCTGATTTTGAAGAATATTCGTGATGCGCTTGTTGCTTGATACGAATACATGGTTGTGGATGACGTTGCGCTCCGAGCGCCTTGGTCCTCGTACGCATCAATTACTTCAAGACGGCAAGAACGAAGTCTACCTTTCCGTCGTTAGCGCATGGGAAGTTGTGATAAAGGCGTGCTTGGGGAAATTGGAAGTCGTTGGAGAAGCGGATGATTTCGTTCGCACATGTTTGAAGAAACAACGGATAACTTCGCTCAACACCGCGATGGAACATGTTTTAGCGGTTGCAAACTTACCCATGCTGCATCGTGATCCTTTTGATCGTTTGTTGGTTGCTCAAGCATATGTTGAAAAATTACCATTCGTGAGCAGCGACGAGCGTTTGCGTGCTTACCCGATCACTTTTGTTGATGCGCGAGAATAGCGCGCGGAACTCGGAACGCCCTCCGCGTTCAGCGCAAACCCGGCAAGCCGACGAAATCCCGAAGGCGTGGCCGCGGCGGAAGTGCTCATCGTCGGTCGGCGAGGGATTCGCGCCGATCACGAGCGTATAAGCGGATCAATAACCCGCGCGATCCTCGCCACCGCCTCATCCCCGCGCCCGTCCGCATCGAGATCGTACGCCATAACCGCGAGCACGTATTCATCGGCTTCACCCGGATTCACGATGCCCACGTCGTTGCGAACATGGCTTACTTCGCCCGTTTTATTCGCCAGGCGCGTATGCGGCGGCAAGCCTTCCCACATTTTCGTATGATCCTCTTGATCGGATAAAAACGCGAGCATGCGGCGGCATCCGGCCTGCGAAACGAGCGCGGAGCCTCCGTCGCGCGCGCCGCGCGTTATGTCCAGCGCCATGGCGGCGAGATCTCCGGCGCAGGTGTGGTTCAAGCCTATGCGGCTCGGCTGCGGAGTAGAGCTGAAAAAGCGGCCGAGGCGCGTGCCGTGGAGCCCCAATGTGTTCGCGGTTTGATTGATGCGTTCGAATCCGAGCGCATCGATCAACGCATTGGAGGCCGTGTTGTCGCTTTGCTCGATCATCGCGCGCGCGAGATCATCCACTGCGTAATGCCCTCCGGGCGTAGCGCCGCCGTAGCTTTCCGAACCTCCCACGATATCTTCCGCCCGCATCGTAATTTTGCGGCGCGGCAAGCTCGCGTCGGCGTCGGCTTGCGCGAAGAGCGTTAGGAGAATCAAGAGTTTGATCGTGCTCGCCGCCGGAACGATCGTTCTCTCGCGATACGCGAAAAACGGAACGCGCTCGCGCGAACGCTGCGCGAGCACGGCGATATTTCCACCGGACCAGCGTTCGACGGCTTCGATCTTCGAAAGGATCGGCGCGGAAGCCGATAACGCGATACACGGAAAGGCTGCGACGCCGGCGACGGCCGATGCGAGGAAGGTTGAACGTTTCATGAGCGGCTGGTTCGAGTTTGGGTGCCGGGAGCACCTACAACCGGTAGGGGTAGGCTACCGTCCCAGCGAGGCTTGCGGCGGTTTTTTTTTCGGTATTACGAGATCAAGTTCGTCCAAGGGCGGCGGCAGTTTGGTTGGAGGGTGTGGGCGTTCCGCTAGATATAAAGCTCGAACCGTTTGAGATCGGGCGGGTTGCTGTGGGGATTTCGTTTTCGTTTGAGGAAGAGGCCGCAACTCTATCTTCTCTTTCGCAGAAGATGGGACGAGGGCTAAAGCCGACGCTTGTGTGAACGAGGAAGAATACGGAAGAACATTCTCACCCAAGTCGCTCGCAATTTTCACAAGAGCGGTAACGGCCGTTAGTGGTTTTTTTAACGATGCGACAACATTGCTTCCGAACGAACGCATTCGTTGCGCGTACGATCTTTTATGCGATGTGAGCATTGCCTCGATTTTGGAAAGATCGTTGCCGTCTATCCAAGAAAAATCGTCGGAATCAAGCGTCCCGGAAAGCGCTTGGGCGCCTGCTTCCATGAAAGGTTGCGCTGCGTCCGCGCCGGTCAAGGAAACGCCGAAAGACGTGATCGCGCTTTTGATACGCTTCTTCCCGCTCGGACGTTGGTTCGGTGGGGTGAGAGCGCTTGCAGTCGTGGCGCTTGCAACGGCTCCAACAACCGGTCCTCCAATGAATGTCCCCGCTGCGCCGGCTAACGGCGGTATCGTTGCTCGAACGGCTTTTTCCATGCGTTGCCGGGAAAGCGACGCATTAAAATCGTGTTCATTTCGTACGCCGTGCTTCCTGAAAATCTCCATGACCGCGAGCACATTGTCGTCGGTAATGTTGCTACCGCATCGTTTGAGAATTTCAGCCAACGGCTCGGCGGAGGAGTTCTTCATAAAAGTAAGCGCTATCAAGTATAAGCGATAATGAGGGTGAAGATTGCGTCCATTGCGATAAGATACGGTCAACGTTCGGATACGGTCCGGGCTTTGAGGGAACTCACCGCCTAAGGCCCCGGTCCCGGCGAGCGAAAGGGAGGATCCCGTGAAGGGAACGGATGAAGAGCTTGGCGGCTTGGAATAGGAAGAAGGGGGGCGGGTATGCAGGCAAAGGGAACCGGCCGAATCTCATGGCGGAAGCTGCTTATGCAGTATTTCTTGCCGACGACGCTGGTGGGGGTGCTCGGCGTGCTTTCCACGCTGCTCGCAACGGTGTACGGCGAACGCGATAAACAGCGCGATTTCAACGGCGCGCGTCTGCTTAACGCTAGAACAAGCGACGAATCCGGGCGTCCGGCGGTTTCGGACGGATGGATTCATGTCGCCTGGGCGCACGTGCGCCCCTCGACCGAAAGGTGTTGAAGGAACTCACCGCCGCCGCCCAAACTCCTCGTTCCAAGTAGGCGCTCCTCAAGAAAAGGGAAGCGCCCAAGCACCCGATAGGTTATCGTCGGCGAGTCTAAGAGAGGCGGTCGTTGAGAATGAAAAATTCCGATAAGCGGCGTGGTAAAGCAAAAGGGCAGATTGATCCGCAATCGTCCGTAGTTGAAGGCGGCGAGGAGAGCCGCAAACGTTTCCTACAAATGATCGGCGTGGGCGCGCTCGGCGCGGCGACGATCGACGGCGCGTTCATTTCGCAAGCGTTCGGCGCGTCGAGTATGGTTGAAGAATTGCCGCGCGCCGAAGTTGAGGCGCACCTTAAAGTCGCCGCTTCGAAATCGCTCCACCCGGAGATGGTTCCGCAGCTGGAAGCCGCGCTCGGCAAAGCGGGCCTCCATCGCGTCGATTCGATCGCGCGGGTGTATGAACTCACGAGCGCGGCCGGCGTGAAGAAACGCATTGCGATCCTCCCGTTCCATCCCGAGGGGAAAGCGCCGGGGAAGCTCGCGAGCATCGTCGGCTCGATCGGCATCTCGGAGGGCTCCTCGCCCAGCGCCGTCACCGTGAGGCTTGAGGGCACGAAGGTGGTGAGTTTTACCACGCACGACGTGCTGTTCGGCAAGCTCGTGGAGAAGACGATCACCCCGCAAGAATTGCAACGCGCCGGCACGGCGCCCTTCGTCGAGAAAAATTTGCCGCGCGAGCACGTAACGCCGGATATCTCGGTCGAACAATCCACCGGCCTCGCGGAGTCCACGCTTCGCAAGCTCCTCGCCGATGAGGAGAAGGAAGGGCAATACACGCCGGCGCAGGTGCAGGGCTTCTTAACGAACCTTCCCTCGATCCGCTTGATGGCGCAGTTGCAATATGCGCGTCACAAGGGGCTCACCATGTCGCCCGGCAACGCGTGTTGCTGTTGCAGCAGCTGTTGCTGGGGTTGTTGCAGTTGCACCTCGGCCACGGCGTCGAGCTATCTCAGCGAGCGCTATCGTTCGCGTTCCGCGCGGCGTCTTTCGGCGTAAAGCGGAGAGAACGGATGCCTTCAACGCAGGTGTTGCGGTTGAACGAACAACTGCGGTTGCTTCGGATATCGTCGAGCGAGTATCGGCTGATCTCGCTCTTCGATGGATTAACGGTCAAGGCGAACGAGGCGACGAGCGGCGTGCTCGATCGGGTGCTTCCCGCGCTCGAACGAGGCGCCGATCTGCCTTCGCTCGTGGATGGATTGTCCAAGCGAGAGGCGAGCGCCGTGCGGGCGCTCGTGGAAGATCTCGATACACGCGGAATCGTGGAAAGCGCGGTGCCCGAGGAGGATGCGGCGGATGCCGCCGGTCGCCGCGCGTTCCCGTCGCAGCGTCGCTTTTTTGCTAATTTTCAGGCTGTCGGTGATATGACGTCGGATTCGGAAACAAAGCTCAATGATGCGGCCAGGCTGCAAGGCCGCCTCGCCGCCGCAACGGTCGTGATCGTGGGGCTGGGCCGCGTGGGCTCGCACGTCGCGCGCGCGCTCGGCGCTGCGGGCGTGGGCCGCTTAATCGGCGCGGATAATCGCACGCTTGAGCTCGAAACGCTCGGTTCGTCGGTCCGTCACACGGAAAACGGCAAGCCGTTCTTCGGCGAAGGCGAGATCGATCTGCCGGCGGGCGTTAGCTTTCTCGCGCTCTGCGAAGACGCGTTCGACCCCGATCACCACGCGGCGATCAATCGCGCGGCGCTGAAGCGGAAAATCCCGTGGATCGGCTATCGTTTGATGCGCACGCGCCTTGAGATCGGGCCCACGGTGATTCCGTTTGAAACCGCGTGTTTCCATTGTTACGAATTGCGCCGGATCAGCAATTCGGCGGCCTTCGCCGACGAACTCGAACTGCAACGCCGGCTCCTTGCGAACGGCGGCGCGGATCTCGGAACGCTCAACCTCACGCTCGGCGCTGATCTGCTCGCGCTTGAGATCGTGAAAAGCCTCACCCAATTCACGAGCGCCGCGACGTACGGCCACGTCTATGTGATGGACGTCGTCTCGCTTGAGACCAACGTGCGGCCGATTCTCAAAATCCCGCGTTGCCCCGAATGCGGCGCGGCGAGTAAGAAGCCGCAGAGCAACGTATGGCGTTACGACGCCGAACGCGAACCGGTGCGAGCGTAACCGATGCAGGCGAGGCGCACGCACACGAGCATCGTCGATGAAGAGTTCGGGTTGGTCCGCTGGATCGCGGAGGTTCCTCAATCCGCCGCCGATCCGAAGATTTTCAACTACGCGGTGAAGTTGGCGGCCACCGACGAGTATTTGCCGCTCAGGTGTTTCACGAACAACGGCGGAGCGGGGCTCACGCGCGAGCATGCGTATCGCGCGGCGCTGGGCGAAGCCGTGGAGCGCTATTGCAGCAGCGCGTTTTTCCAAGAAGATCTCATTCTCAAGACGTACGCGGAAATCAGCCGTGACGGGCGCGCGCTCGGGCCCGGTGAGATTTCGCTGTTCCATCCCTCTCAGACCAACATCCATTACAGCCGCTTCACCGAAGAGACGAAGCTCTGTTGGAAGCTCGGCCGTTCGCTCACGCGCCGGGAGCCGCTGTACGTGCCGGCGTGTTTGGTTCACGTGCCGTATTACGGGTTTTACCGTGAAGAAGGGGAGCAATCGATCGCGCCGGGGATTTCCACGGGGCAGGCCTCCGGGTATACGGAAACAGATGCGCTTCTCAGCGGCTTGTACGAAGTGATCGAACGCGACGCGTTCTCGATTTTGTGGCTCAATCGCCTTCCCTCGCCGAAGATCGACATCGCGTCGAGCCCTTCGCTCGCGGCGATCTACGAGGAACATTTCAAGCGTGAGGGCATCGAGTGCACGCTCTTCGACATGACGACCGACATCGCCGTGCCGTCGATCCTCTGCCTGATGGTGGATCACACGCAGCCCACGCCGATGGTGTGCACGGGCGGCGCCACGCATGCGAGTTCGGAGCGCGCCGCGCAAAAAGCGCTTGTTGAAGCGGCGCAAACGTTGCAGTGGGCGCGCTATCTCGGCGAGCGCGGCGAACCGTTCATCGTGGCGGCCGATTACGCGAACATCGACGATTTCGAAAAACACGTGTATCTCTACGGATACGGCAATCGCTTACGTTCGGTTGATTTCTTGCGCGATTCGCCGCGCACGGTGACTCTCGCTTCACTGCCGGGCGCTTCGTACGATTCGCCCGAGCAAGAGTTGCTCGGCGTGCGCGCGCGGGTGGAGGAGAAGGGGTATGAGATCATCGCGGTCGATCTCACTACCGAAGATGTGGCCGAATGCGGCTATTCCGCCGTGAAAGTGCTCGTGCCGCGCATGCAACAACTCGAAGGCGATCACGGCCACCGTTTTCTCGGCGGGCCGCGCATTTACGAGGTGCCGCCGTTGTTGGGCTATCCCGCCAAACGGCGTCCCGAAGATGTAAACCCCGAACCGCATCCGTATCCGTGAGGCGACATCGATGAGCACCGCGCTTTTCCCCGAACCGAATTACGATGAATTCGTCTCCGAGCTTTTTCACGAGAACACCAAGCAGCGCCGTTCCGACGCGCGCTTTGTGGAACGCATTCTCGCGGTGACGTTGGATCCGGGCGTGCAAGCGGTGATGGGGCCCACGCACAAGATGTACCCCGGCGCGGAAACGATCGCTTTGCCCAAACGTTTTCCGCCGTCTAAGCGCAGCTTCGACGAAACGTTGCCGGCGCGGCGTTCGCGCCGCGAGTTCGCGAAGACGCCGTTGCCGTTTTCCGTTGCGGCCAAGCTATTGCATTACACGTACGGCGTCACCGGAACGCTCGAGGCGAGCCCGGAGCACAAGCAATTGCTGCGCGCCGCGCCTTCGGGCGGCGCCTTGTTCCCTATAGAAGCGTATCTCTTGGCGCGCAACGTGGATGCGCTCGCGCCGGGTGTATATCATTTCAATGCGCCGGCGAATCATTTGGAGCGGGTTTGCGCGGAAGATCCTTTCGCGGAGTTGGTGCGTATCACGTACGAGGAGAATTTGCGTGAAGCCGCGTTCGTGCTCGCGTTGACCGGGGTTTCCGTGAAAAATCGCGTGAAGTACGGCGAGCGAGGCTACCGCTTCATGCTCATGGAGGCCGGGCACATCGCGCAGAATTTCTTATTGACGGCGGAGTCCATGAACTTGCACGCCTTCACGCTCGGCGGTTTCGTGGACGACGAACTCGATCGCCTCTTGCAGGTCGACGGTTTCGAAGAGACGGCTCTGTACCTGATGGCGGTGGGAAAACCGGGGAAATCGCCCGCTCCTTGAGGGCGTTGCGTTTCGGCGCGCTCGCAGGTTTTTTCGCGGCGGCGGCCGCGGCGATTGCGTTTGCGCACGGCGCGTCGTTTCGCGATTGCGCGGGTTGCCCGGAGATGATCGTGATTCCGGCGGGCGATTTCATCATGGGTTCGCCCGCCGGCGAGCCGGGCCGCATGATCGATGAAGCGCCGCAACATCACGTTACGATCCCCAAACCCTTCGCTCTCGCGAAAGACGACGTGACGTTCGCGCAATGGGATGCATGCGCGGCGGACGGCGGTTGCCGCGCCTATCGACCTTCGGACAACGGCTGGGGGCGCGGAACGCGTCCGGTCATAGGCGTGAGTTTTGATGATGCAACGGCGTACCTCACATGGCTTTCCCGCCGAACGGGCCGCGCGTATCGATTACCCACCGAAGCGGAATGGGAATACGCGGCGCGCGCGGGAAGCGCCGCGCCGTTTTCATTCGGCAACCGGGTCAATGCGCGTCGCGCGAATTTCAACGCCGCGAAGACCGTGCCGGTGGGAACGTTCGCACCGAACGCGTTCGGCCTGGACGATATGAACGGCAACGCCGCGCAGTGGGTGGAAGATTGCATGCACGCGGATTACGTAGGAGCGCCGACGGACGGAAGCGCCTGGTTCGGCAGCGTATGCGGCGAGCGCATCGTGCGCGGCGGTTCATGGGCGAGCGAAGGCGCGCTCGTACGTTCGGCGATGCGCTTCGGCGTGGGAGCGGCTTATCGTTCGCGGTACGTCGGTTTTCGCGCGGCGGCGTCGATCTAAGAATCAAACGCTGCGACGCGGATGCGTTCGGTTACCTTGCGCCCCGTGATGTTCTTTGCGTAGGAGGTGGCAGTGCATCCAGTTTATCCCTAAACTTCTGGTCCTTCGGCTTCGAAGCAAGCTTTTTTGCTATTGCCTTTCGTGCTCCTTCCAGTTTTTGTGCGGAAGTAAGATCGCGTTTTTCAGGCAACGCCTCTATTTTTAGTGTGTTTCGTGCTTCTTCCGTTTTTTGCTCAGGAGTAATTTCAGGCAACGCCTCCATTTTTTTTAGAAAGGCGTAAATATCGTCTTGGAGTCGTTTTGCTTCAAAGTCCGAGCTTCTACTATAAAGCGCGTGGAGAACTTCTATGTGATCCTTCAGAGGTAGCATGTATGCACTGTTCCAAATGTCAAAGAGATCGCCATATGTTAGAGTTCCCTTATTGGCCGGTTTTAACTGGTCTAATAGATCGTCTTTAGGGCGCCTCGATATCTTCAAATTGTTGTTCTGTTTCATATGTGCTCCCTAATATGTGAAGAAGTATTGCCTTTCAAAGATAGCATATAGGCGAATTTTTGACGGTAAATTACTTGCTTTTTTCTTAGGACCTTAGGGCATGAAGGGCGGAAACGTGGCTTCCGGGGGGTGAAGGCGCTTGCCGGCGGGGCTTTAGGCCGGAGCCGGCGTTCCCGCTCCGATCTCGGCCCAAGGCTGGCTAGGCAGCAGCATTCCCTCCTGCGTCGATCGTTCGTAAAAACGTTGTACGAATTGTGATTTCGCTTCGAGTTGGTCTTCGTAGTGAGCTACGGTGAACAGCGTGGTGAGCGCTATTCCTCCGTCGGTTATTCCCTGAAAACGCACGTACGGTTCTTTGCCTACCGAACGCGCGATTTCCAACGCGAGTTGCTCCGCTTTCGCCAAAGGCACGCCGTGGCGCACCGTGACGTTGACCTCGGTGAGCACGCGCTGGTCGGGGAGCGAATAGTTCGTGAGGGTGCCGGCGGCGAGAGTTGCGTTGGGAATCACGATCACGTTGTTGTATAAATCGCGAATGCTCGTGGTGCGCCAGGAAATATCGTTGATGTATCCCGTGCTGCCGTCGGCGAGCTTGATGAAATCGCCGGGCCGCATTTGGCGCGCCGCGATGATTTGAATGCCGGCGAAAAGATTGGACAATGTGGTTTGCAGCGCGAGCGCCACGGCCAAGCCGCCCACGCCCAACGCCGTGATGATCGGCGCGATGGCGATTCCCAATGATTGAAAGAGCACCAACCCGCCCACCACCAACACCGCGATGCGCACCACGCTCACCAGCAGCGACACCGAAGAGAACGCCGTCGCATGCTTGCGCCCGAACGAGGCGATGCTACGAATCGCCAAACGCTGCGCGATAAGCACGCTCGCAACGACGGAGAGCAGAGAGACGATATGATCCTGTAAAATATCGCTCTTGCCGGTGAAGCCGAAGGGCGCGGTGTTAACGCCCAACGCGAGCGCATACAAAATCACCGTTCCGCGCAGCACGGAAAAGGCTTGGAAGCGCGTGTTCCAGCGCAACAACGCTTCAAGCCCCGCGCCGAGCAGCGTAACGCCGCCGACCACGAACCAGGGGATAAGCGAGTGCAGCATGGTGGTTACAACCATAACATCGCCTTTCATGGGATCACTTCGTGATGTTCTTAATTGCTTCGGATACCGCGTGCGCGTCCGCCGGCTTCGCCATGGCGTTCGCCTTCTTATCCACGCGATTGCGAACGAAGGGGCTGTCGCGGCGCAAGTCTTCCAGCAGTTGAATGATTTTCGCGGATTTTTGCTCGTTGATCATGGCGAGTTGCAGCGTCAATTTCTCGCGATGCGAGGCCATTTTCTCATCACGCTGTTGGGAGCCGAAAATTAAAATGGTCATATACAGCACGGCGAGGTTGATCGCGCCTTGCAGCCACACGAAAGGCGGCTTGTCGAAGGGAACGCGATGAAAAGAAGGGGCTACGATATTGAGCGAAATCCACAAGAGCACGAGGATCGTGAGGGCCGCGAAAAAATGCGGACTACCGAAAAATCCCGTCGTCCGGGCGATAACGCGCTGAAAAGGGGTTGCCTCGCCGTCATGTGTTTCTTGCAGCTCGGCCACGCTACGAACGGTTTCCTCGATATGCGGCGGAAGGTCGGAGTGATTGATGCCCATCTACTAGATGGTTCCCACATTTTGTGATTCATAACCATCGAGCGGCAAGGCAGCCTGCCGAGGGGGCATTACGCCGAGCGTTGACCAAGATATCGGCCATTCCCACGGGATCGTTCGCGCCGGCGAATAGCGGGACGCGCGCGGTTTCAGAAGGCTCTCGACGGTGTTGTTCCCAATCTTGCAGCGTTCGTAACGGCAGGCGGCACGAGGAACAAGGAGGTTCGAGAGGGGAGCAATGCGGGTGGGTATGCACGATTTCGCTTTGGCGTACGCGCTGAGCACGCTCTCGGGGTTGCGCGTGAGTTATCCCGTGGCCGCGCTTTCGCTGGCCTCTCACGAGCATCTGTTGAGGCTTCCGCAAAGTTTCGCGTGGCTTGGTTCGGATACGGCTTTAACGATCGTGGTTATCGCGTGCGTGGTGGAGCTGATTGCGCTGAAGCTCTCTTGGTTTGAAACGCCGATCCACTACGTCCATAAGTTCCTCTCTCCGGTTGTGGGCGGAGCGGCCGTGTTCGCCGTTGATCCTTCTCAGGGTTTCACGGGCTTCGCTCTCGCGCTTTTGGGCGGAGGAAATGCGTTCGCGGTGCATCGCTTGCGCAGCACGGCGCGCGCCACGGGGAGCGCGTTTTTCTTGGGCGCGGTGAATCCGTTCGCGAGCGTTCTAGAAGACGCTCTCGTGCTGTGCGCTTTGGCCACGGCCTTTTCTTCGACGCGGACGACCGCATGGATCGTGTTCGGCGTGACGGCGGGATGTTGGCTGCTCACGTATCGGCCGGTGCCGCGCCGCGGCCGCCGGCGTAGGGCTCGCGCGTGAAGCGCGCCGCGCTCTTGGCCGAGCTGGCCGCCTACGTTCCGTTCGACGCGCGCGAACGAAAGATGCAGGCGGAGATCGCGCGCTTTATCGCCGCGCATGAAACGTGTTTCGAACGAACCTCGCATGCGGGGCACGTTACGGCTTCGGCTTGGGTCGTGGATGAAAGCGGCGCGTGGGTGCTGCTCACGCATCACCGCAAACTTGGAAAATGGTTGCAGTTCGGCGGGCACGCCGACGGCGATCCCGACGTTCGCGCCGTTGCTCTCCGAGAAGCGCGCGAGGAATCCGGCCTTGCGCGCTTGCGTTTCGCACAACACGGCGTCTACGATCTCGACGCGCATGAGATTCCGGCGCGCGGCGAGGAAGCGGCGCACGTGCATTACGATATTCGCTTCGCGTTCTTCGCCGATCGCGCCGAGCAACCCGTGGTGAGCGAGGAATCGCACGACGTGCGTTGGATCGCGTTGAGCGAGATCGCCTCGCTCGACGTCGACGATTCGGTGCTGCGCTTAGCGGCTAAGACGCCTGCGTTGCGAGTTCTTCATACGATTCAATCGGCGGGCAGGAGCACATGAGGTTACGGTCGCCGTACGCGTTGTCGACGCGACCCACCGGCGACCAGTATTTCCCCGCGCGCAAGCTCTCCAACGGATACGCCGCGATCTCGCGCGAGTAGGCGTGCGGCCATTCGTCCGCGCTCAAGCTCTCGATCGTGTGCGGAGCATGGCGCAACGGATTATCGCTTGGATCGAAACGCCCGTTTTCCACCAAGCCGATCTCCGCGCGGATCGCGAGCATCGCGTCGCAGAAACGATCGAGTTCCGCCTTTGATTCGCTTTCCGTGGGCTCGATCATGAGCGTGCCGGGAACCGGGAACGACATCGTGGGTGCGTGGAAACCGTAATCGATGAGGCGCTTGGCCACGTCCTCCACGCTGATGCCGCAACGCTCTTTGATCGGGCGCAGATCGATGATGCATTCGTGCGCGATGAGGCCCGCGCGCCCCGTATAGAGGATCGGATAGTGCGGTTCCAAACGCTTGGCGATGTAGTTCGCGTTGAGGATCGCCGTTTTCGTGGCGAGCGTGAGCCCTTCGGCTCCCATGAGCGCGATATACGCCCAGGAAATCGGCAGAATGCCCGCGCTGCCTTGCGGGGCGGCGGAGATATGCTTGGGTAAGAACGGCGCGAGGTGCGCGCGCACGGCCGTGGGGCCCACGCCCGGGCCGCCGCCGCCGTGCGGTATGCAGAACGTTTTGTGCAAGTTTAAGTGTGAAACGTCCGCGCCGAATGCGCCCGGCGCGGCCAAGCCCACCAACGCGTTGAGATTCGCGCCGTCGAGATACACTTGCCCGCCGTGCTCGTGCACGAGTTCGCACACCTCGGAGATCGTCTCTTCGAACACGCCGTGCGTTGAAGGGTAGGTGATCATCAGGGCCGCCGTGCGATCGCCCGTGCGTTCGAGCTGCGCGCGCAGATCGTCCATATCGATATTGCCGCGCTCATCGCACGCCGTGACCGTCACGTCGTAGCCGGCCATGTGCGCGGAGGCGGGGTTGGTGCCGTGCGCGGATTTGGGAATGAGCACCACGTTACGCCGCCCTTGCCCGATGCTTTGGTGGTAGGAGCGAATTGCGAGCAACCCCGCGAATTCGCCTTGCGCGCCGGAATTGGGTTGCAACGATACGGCGTCGTATCCGGTGATCTCGCACAGGGCGCTTTCAAGCGTATCGCACAGTTCGCGATAGCCTTGCGTTTGTTCCGCCGGCGCGAAGGGATGCACGTTCGCGAATTCCGGCCAGGTGATGGGCAGCATTTCCGTCGCCGCGTTGAGTTTCATGGTGCAGGAGCCGAGCGGAATCATCGTGCGGTCCAGCGCCAAATCCTTATCGGCGAGCGAACGCAGATAGCGAAGCATTTGGGTTTCCGAACGGTGACGGCTGAAGATGGGATGGCGCAACGCGGCGTCGGCGCGGCGCAGGTTCGCCGGGATGCACGGGAGCGTGTGAGCGGCGATCTCTTCATACTTTAACGCGCCGCCCGTGTCCGCGAAAACGCTCCATAAGATTTCAACGTCTTGCGGAGCGGTGGTTTCATCAAGGCTTACGCCCACGGTGCGCGCGTCGATGCGGCGCAGATTCACGCGCGCTTGGCTCGCACGCGCGTGCGTGTGTTCGGCGTCGTTCACGTCCACGGTTATGGTGTCGAAGAAGGGCGCGTCGGAAACGCGTAATCCCAGGCGCTTTAAGCCCGCGGCGAGCACCGTCGCGCGTTCGTGCGCGCGTTGCGCGATGCGCGCGAGCCCTTCGGGGCCGTGATACAGCGCGTACATGCTTGCGATCACCGCGAGCAGCACTTGCGAGGTGCAGATGTTGCTGGTGGCTTTTTCGCGGCGAATGTGTTGTTCGCGCGTTTGCAACGCCAGGCGATACGCGGTTTTGCCGTGCGCATCGACGGACACGCCTACCAAACGGCCGGGCATGGAGCGTTTGAAGGCGTCGCGGCAAGCGAAGTAGGCGGCGTGCGGGCCGCCGCAGCCGAGCGGAACGCCGAAGCGTTGCGTCGTGCCGATAACTACGTCGGCTCCGAGTTCGCCGGGCGTTTTGAGTAGGCACAGGGCGAGGATATCGGCCGCGAACACCGCGAGCGCGCCGCGCGCGTGCGCGGCTTCGACGAGCGCGCCGTGATCCGCGACGGCGCCGGTGGAATTGGGGTATTGCACGAGCACGCCGAACGTTGCGTCGTCGATGCGCGCCGGATCGTCGGAGAGCACGATCTCGATATTCAAACACGCCGCGCGCGTGCGCAGCACGGCGACGGTTTGCGGGTGGCAACCGGGGGAAACCACAAAGCGTTTGCGTTCGCCCGAAGCGCTGCGTTTGCACAGCGTCATCGCTTCGGCGGCGGCGGTGGCCTCATCCAGCAACGAGGCGTTCGTCGTATCCATGCCGGTGAGCTCGCACACCATCGTTTGGAAGTTGAGCAACGCTTCCAAGCGGCCTTGCGATATCTCCGGTTGGTACGGCGTGTACGCGGTGTACCAGGCGGGGTTTTCCAGCACGCAACGGCGGATCACGCTCGGCGTGAACGTATCGTGATAGCCCGTTCCGATGTAGGAACGGAATACTTGGTTTTTACCGGCGATGCGGTGTAGTTCGCCGAGCGTTTCGGGTTCGGAAAGGGCTGCGGGCAAGGCGAGCGGCGTTTGCTGGCGGATGCCTTGCGGCACGACGGCGCCGATGAGGGCGTCGAGCGAATCGTAGCCGAGGGAGCGCAGCATTTCCGCGCGTTCGGCCTCGTTCGGGCCGATGTGGCGTTGGGCGAAGGGGGCTTGGGATTGAAGGGGATCCATGGTATGGCCTCTGTGTGGATCACCCCTCTGTCCTTTGTGCCTGAGAGTTTAGCGGCGCCGTGCGCCGCGTGCCCCTTCGGCGGCCGCCTTTGCGGGCGGCGCTCTCCAGAGTGTATGCCGTAACGCGGTTCTTTTGCCTGAGCGATACCGGGTGCTTACGCCTTCGGCGGCGGCGGGGCCGCGGGCGGGTTTATACTTCGTTGCCGCTCCCCTCATGTACTAAAGTACACTTCGGGTCGCGGCGCCTCGTCTAAACCCGCCCGCAGCCCCGCCGCACTCTCCCACGTTACGGGGTCTGCTTATGGGAAATTCGTGAGGGCTGCGTGGCCCCCTGTCCCACGGCGCCGCATTGCTCCTTTAACAGAGTAGCGTCGTGTGTCTCGACGGGCTTTTGGTACAGTGGAGCCGGCTGTTTATCCAAACGGCCTATTTGTAAAAAATGCTTTACAGTTTATAATTGATACGTTCACTTTGGGTGCCCTTTGGGAAAAACTGATGTTCAGACGGCGTACAGATAGTCTTCAAAATCCAAGCTCTAATAACCACCAGCCCTCCGGGGATAATTTTGGATATTCGTACACGCCAAACACTTATGTAGATCCATTCACGATGTCCTCATTAAGACCACCACCATCGGTGCCTGCCCCGCCAACAGAGATTTGGGAACAGATTTTTGGATCAGCACCAGGTGGCCATATGACATTACTAGATCGATCACGAGCCTCAGGCATTGGCCGAGGTGCTTGGAATGCAACCGGACCTATTGATCCTCAAGATGCATTTACTAAAGATCGCAGATGGATCATGTCTGATTCGAACGAACAGGAAAACCGAACGCGCAGGTATGCAGATGAGATTAAGGATCTCGGCAATGAATACCCCGCTAGCGCGAAGGCTCTTGCCGAGCCGGATTTTTTAAAATCTGGAATGGGGCTAGGGGATGAGGACCTTCTTATTCGAGGGCTCAGTCAAAGTAAGAGATCTGATGTAAGGAAAATAACCATAAACCGTCAATGCGGAAAGGTGTTGTCCGATGCCTTGGTGGCGTTTCTGCCTCCTGAGCTAGATTCATTTAGTAAGCGTACTTGGTCCGATCTGAGGGCACTTGCAACAAGTGAGCATGCGGATGTACAGATGGCGCTATTGGAGGGAATCGCTGAAAGAGGCCCCCGTATCGCAGGGCGGGCCGGAGCAGAGCACTCGGACTATATAGTAGGGAGTAGTCTTCAACTTCTTGCTGATAGCTCGTATCCTGAAGTGCAAGAGTCCACATATAATCTAGTCGCAACCGGAGCATTCTCCGAGCGCCCTTATGCCAAGGGAATCAGGAAAATGCTTCAGCCGAAAATACAAGCAAGGCGTGGGCAGAACGAACAAGGCTCCGGTGAAACTGCCGGCTCTTCGGCTCGCAACAGAGGTTTTTTTCGTTCAAGGAGCGTTCAGCCGGATTCTGAAAGACGCCTTCTTGATTCTTTTACTCGCCGATCGATTTCGCGCTGGGGATGATGAAGTTATGTCTACGCATTAGTCGAAGCTTGTGAATGAGAATTGACGGCAATCTCTAGCGTAGCTCGGTGACTTTGAGGATCTTCACGGGGGTGAGCAACTGCTGGTTCTCGGCTGGGAGATGGGCTATCTTGCGTACGATGTCCATGCCTGAGAGTACGTGGCCGAAGGCTGCGTAGCCGGGGGATGTGGGGGAGGCGTCTAGTTCGGCTTGGTCGCCGTCGCAGATGAAGAACTCCGAAGTGGCGGAGTTGGGGTCGGGGGTTCTGGCCATGGAGAGCGCGCCGTCTTTGTTGAGAATGCCGGTTTTCGAAGTGGGCTCAAGCGTCAATTGCGGATCGCTCGGTTGTTCGCGGTCGTGATTGCCGCCTTGAATCACGAAGCCCGGAACCGAGCGGAAGAACGTGCCGCCGTCGTAGAATTTCGTATTCACGTAATGCAAGAAATTCGCGACGGTTTTCGGCGCGCGCTTGGCGTCGAGCACGGCGACGATATCGCCTTGGGAGGTGGAAATCTTGATGCGCACGGCGTCTGCGGCGGACGCCTGCTGCGGCGAGAGGAACGCGCTTGCGCACGTGAACGCGAACAGCGCGGATGCGAGGGCGGCGAAGCGGTTCATCTTCATAGGGGCAACGAATTATGGAGGGTGGATGAGAACTCCCGCCGTCTTCTATCGCGGGCGGCATGCGTTATGAAGGCGCTTCGATGCGATCGAACCCCGTGTACGGGAGCAACGCCTCGGGGATGCGCACGCCGCCGTCGGCCTGCTGATAATTTTCCAGAATCGCCAAGAGCGTGCGCCCCACGGCTAATCCCGAGCCGTTGAGGGTGTGCGCGAGTTCCGGTTTGCTTTTGGCGTCGCGGCGGAAACGAATGCTTGCGCGGCGTGCTTGGAAATCGGTGCAGTTCGAACACGAGCTGATTTCGCGGTAGGTGTTCTGCCCCGGCAGCCACACTTCGAAATCGTGCGTTTTCGCCGCGTTGAAGCCCACGTCGGCGCTGCATAACGTCATCACGCGATACGGCAGCCCGAGTTCCGCGAGCAACGATTCGGCGTCGCGCGTTAAGCGTTCGAGCGCGTCGAAAGAGTTTTCCGGCGTGGTGATCCACACCAGCTCCACTTTTTCGAATTGATGCTGGCGAATCAAGCCGCGCGTGTCTTTGCCCGCCGCGCCCGCTTCCTTGCGAAAGCACGGCGTGTACGCGGTGTATTGCAACGGCAATTGTTCGAGATTGAGAATCTCGTCGCGATGCAGCGCGGTGAGCGGCACTTCGGCCGTGGGAATCATAAAGAGATCGGCGTCTTGATCTTGAAACATCGCGTCGGAAAACTTGGTGAGTTGCCCCGTGGCCCACATCGTTCGCCGATTCACCAAGAGGGGAGGATCGATTTCCACATAGCCGCGCTTATGCGCGCGATCCAAGAAAAAATTCACGATCGCGCGCGAAAGCCGCGCGCCGCGCCCACGCAACACCGAAAAGCGGCTGCGCGACATTTTCGCGGCTCGTTCGAAATCCAAAATACCCAACGCCTCGCCTATTTCCCAATGCGGTTTGGGAGTGAAAGCAAGCGCCGGCGGCTCGCCCGAGGTGCGCAGGATCACGTTGTCGTGCTCGCCCGCGCCTTGAGGCACCGAATCATCCAAAAGATTGGGAACTTCCGAGAGCAGCGCCTCGATGCGTTGTTCCAACTCGGGAATGGAGGCGCCGGCCTGCGCGATGCGCGCGTCCAGCTCGGCGATTTGGGGGCGTATGCGTTGCGCTTGCGCCGCGCGGTCCGCCGCTTGGGCCACGGAGGCGCTCAGCGCGTTCTTCTCGGCTTTATGTTGCTCCACGGCGGTGAGGGCGGCGCGGCGTTGCGCGTCCACGGCGAGCGCCTCATCCACGAAGCGCGCCTCCCCGGTTCTACGGGCGGCGATCATTCGGATGCGGTCGGGGTCGCGACGAAGCAGCGCTATATCTATCATGCGTTGCCGTTGCGGTTATGCGTGATGCGGTCGTGCTCCTACCCTAGGAAAACGCAGGAAAGCGTAAGCTTGTAGATAACGCACGGGAGCGACCGCCTTTTTTTCAATGGAATGGGAACTTTCATGCTGTTCGGGATGCGAATATTGTTGAGGAAAAGCGTTGCCGCGATCGTCGCTTTGAGTATGTTGAGCGGCGTGATCGCACCGGCGGCGGCGCAGGCGCAGTAAACGGGTTCGTTCTCGGGCGCGCGGAGTAGTTTGGCGGAACTTCAGGCCGAGAGCCTGGCGTATCAGCGTTTCGAGCGGAATATTACCGCTTCGTTGGATAGCAGGGGGATTGTTTCCGCCGCCGCTCCTGCGGTTAGTGCGGTTCCGACGGTTTCGCCGAACGCGGGTAAACCCACGGTTATGGTGCGTTCATCTTCTGATCCGCGTACCGTTATTTATAAAAACGGCTTACGCGCTACAACGCCGTCCGGGCAGTCCGTTACCTACGATGTGCATGTATATATGTTTCCCGGTAGGACGACCTCGCTCGAAACTAATTTTATCGGACAGTTCACGCCGCCCTGCACCTACACTTTTTCCTCATATATGATTTAGAGAATCGGATCTTCGAGCGAACTGCATATACCTGCGCAACGCCTATGGCGCAATGCCTTTCATTTTATGCTACATCAACTCCATTTGGGATGGGGTATTCATACAACCTGTTCGGCTCTTCGCGGTATATGGGGGCAGCCAACACGTTGTTGCAGTTTGACGGCGCGGGGTTTTTATATGCGGTAAACGACGGCAACCACTTTTCCGGCTCTTTTGGTAGTTCGCCGCCGACTTCGCAGTATGTCTTCCCACGCGATCCCGCAGGGCGTCTCACGGCGATCAATCGTTTGAACGCGGCTGCCCCCAACGGGTACATGTCGCAATTCTTCTCGTACGACACGGCCGACAACCTCACGCAATCCATCGACGCGAACGGCAACGCGACGACGTACGCCTACGATGATTTCTTCCGTTTGCTCAAGGAAACATCGCCCGTCACGCACACGACGACGCGGACCTACGACGCCTCGGGCAACGTGCTTTCCGTCACCAACGCGAACGGCGCAACGACGAGAAACACGTACGATTTGCTCGATCGGAAGACGCAATCCGTTTCCACCGGAACGGTGAACGGGAGCCCCGTCACGGAGACGGTGATCTATGGGTACGATGCTCCGAGCAGCGCGTACGGTATCGGGCGTTTGACATCCATGAGCGATCCCACGGGATCGACGGCGTTCTCATACGAGCGCCGAGGGCTTTTGGCGCAAGAAGCGCAGACGATGAGCGGCGCTCCGTACAAGCAAACGTACACGTATGATGCGAACGGGAATCGCAGCACGATAACGTATCCGAGCGGTTCGATCGTCTCATACGGATACGACTTCGCGGATCGGCCTATTTCGGTTGTGCAGACATCGGCGGGATTGGCTGCGCGTACGGGTTCCTCGCTGATGCGGCATTCAACCACGTACATGCGCGGCTTCTCGAACGGATCGAACGCGAACGGGGCCGTGCGGAGCGCGAGCGAGATTTCTTCGGGGGAACCGAACGCTCAGGCGACGCCGTTCTCTTTACGCTCACCGTGGGAGGCCGCTCGGGCCGGCGGCGGCATGGTTTCGGGTATTCCGGTTGCTCCGGGCGTGGTGCGCCCGATCGTGCAACCACCGGCGGTGTTTGAGCCGAGCGGCGGCGTGAGCGACGCATCGGGCGCGGCGCAGGCGAGTCAACCCCGCGTTCCGCAGCGCGTGCTGAGCAGCGTAACGCCGTCGTCCACGGTGTATGTTGCGAACGCGTCGTATATGCCGTTCGGTCCGCTATCGGGAATATCGTTCGGAAACGGAACGGTGCAAACGATCTCGTACGACGGGCTCTATCAGCCGCTGGAAAATAAGATAACGGCGAGCGGCGGCGCGGTGCTCGCGGATTACAAATACACGGTGGATAAAGCGAGCAACGTGACGGGAATCACGGACGTTACGGATTCGGGATATAGCCGTACGTTCGGGTACGACGACGCGAACCGTTTGATAACGGCGAACGCGGGGAGCAAGCTGTGGGGAACGGCGAGCGGAAACGGGTACGTATACGATAACGCCGATAACATGACGGCGATTCAGTTGGGCGCGCGGATAGCTTCGTTCGCGTATCGCGCGGGGGCGAGCGGGGCGTTGCCGTTATTGAAATCGGCGACGGAGAACGGTGTGGTGCGGCAGATCACGCACGATGCGGCCGGAAACGAAAAAACGGTCGGTTCGGCGAGCTACGCATACTCTCCGCGCAATCTGTTATCGTCCGGAGACGGCATGACGTACGAATACGACGGCTTGGGCCGGCGCGTCGCGACGGGAACCGCGTCGGGAAATCGGATAACGGTGTTCGGGCAAGATCAGGAAGTGTTGTCGGAATCGGC
>Ga0207021_1105_pt1 | contig 20714 bp, 19 predicted proteins | sample Alteio_BWMinCont_49_FD_153496 | JGI IMG/M metagenome (GOLD analysis project Ga0207021, IMG submission 153496) | Enriched cells from forest soil in Barre Woods Harvard Forest LTER site, Petersham, Massachusetts, United States -... | ecosystem: Environmental > Terrestrial > Soil > Temperate forest >... | reverse complement strand
ACGGCTGACCAGCTCACGGAATTCATTGCGGCGCTCGTTCAAGACCCGCATCACCAGCGGGATTTCCATGCCGACCAGGGTGCCGAGCACGAACACCAATGCGTACAGCGCCGCGCGAAACGGCGCCGAAAGCCAGGCGAATATCACAAAGAGGAAGGTGGCCGAGATGCCACCCAGCAAGCCGACCAGGAGTTCGATGTCGATGAAGCGCGACAACGCGTCTTCATCCTTTACATATTTCGACAAGTGCGAACCGACGCCCATTGCGAATAGGTAACAGCCGATGATCGATGAAAATTGCAGCACCGAATCGCCGAGCAGGTAACTGGAAAGTGCGCCAGCGATCAATTCATAAGCCAGGCCGCAGGATGCGACGATAAAGACAGAGAGTATGAGTACGCGATCGAGCATGTTTGGCAGTTGTGATCTATGCGTTTGCTTGTTAGGATGTGCTATTGCTGAATCGTCACCGGAATCGCGACAATCGGATGCGGAACAAGGTACCATATTCTTGCCGCATAGCTAAGAAATACGGCGGGTGATACTGTGTGATTACGTAAAACAATATTTATAAACAAAGGCTTACCTGTAACTGTTTACCCATAACGGCTCACAAATAACCCGTCATTCCCGCGCAGGCGGGAATCCATAGTGAGGTAGATATGGCACAGGAAGCATGGATTCCCGCCTGCGCGGGAATGACGGCGGGTGTTAGCGCAGTGTGTCGGATGATTTTTGGCCGTCTGGTATCAGGTCAGCTAAAAATTTCGCTTTGCTAGGCCAAATTTGTGCGACGCAGTAAATTTGAGCATTTCTTTTTCAACCAGTGTCATGGAGTTCCGCATGTTACCGGCTTACGCCTATCTGCTGCATCTACTTTCCGGGTTTGTGCTGATTGCGGTTTTCTTTGCCATCTATACCTGGATTACGCCATTCGATGAAATCGCGCTAATTCGCGAGGGCAATATGGCAGCTGCCTTATCGTTGGCTGGCGCCATTGTCGGATTTTGCCTGACACTTGCTTCCAGCATCCTGCATACTGATAGCTACCAGATGTTTTTGACCTGGAGCGTCGGCGCCATGTTCGTTCAAAGTGCAGCGTATGCGGGTATTACGCGCATGCTGCCGCAAATGAATGGCGCGATCGAGCACAATAATGCAGCTATGGGGGCGTTGATGGGCACGGCGTCATTGGCTCTCGGCATCATCAACGCGGCATGCCTGTCCTGAAGGATTGGACTGAGATCAGGCAATCATTTAATTTCTCTATCGGAGATTCACCATGAGTTTCGCTTCCTTCATCAAAAAGCAGTTTATCGACATCCTTCAATGGAACGAAGAATCGGACGAAGTGCTGGCGTGGCGCTTTCCGATGCAGGATTTCGAGATTCAATACGGCGGCAGCCTGACAGTGCGCGAATCGCAGATGGCGGTATTCGTCAACGAAGGCAAGATCGCCGATGTGTTCGCGCCGGGCCTGTACAAGCTGACGACACATACGCTGCCGGTACTGACTTATTTGAAGAATTGGGACAAGCTGTTCGAGTCGCCGTTCAAGTCGGATGTTTCGTTCTTCAGCACCCGTCTGCAGCTGGGGCGCAAATGGGGCACGCCGCAGCCGATCACGATCCGCGACAAGGATTTCGGCATGGTGCGTTTGCGCGCCTTCGGCATGTATTCCTACAAGATCATCGATGCCCGCAAGTTCTATACGGAAATCAGCGGTACCCGCGACGTCTATACGCGCGACGAGCTGGAACAGCAATTGCGCAATCTGGTGATTTCCACGATGACCAATACGCTGGGCGGCTCCTCGATCCCATTTCTCGACATGGCCGGCAACCAGGGCTTGATGGCGGACAAGATCAAGGAAGAATTGCTGACGGTGTTCGACCGCTACGGCGTGGCGCTCGACAGCTTTGTGGTCGAAAACGTGTCGCTGCCGGAGGAATTGCAGAAAGCCATCGATACCCGGATTTCGATGGGCATGATGGGCGACATGGCGAAATTCACCCAATACCAGGTGGCCAACGCGATTCCGCTGGCGGCGCAAAACGAAGGTGGCGCGGCCGGCCTCGGTGCCAATCTTGCGGCTGGCGTCGTCATGGGGCAGGCGATGGCGCAGGGATTGAAGCAGGCGACGGTTGACACGGCACAAGCGGCGCCGGCAGCGGGTGTTGCTGCCACTTCCGCTGCGGTCGGTGGGGAAGACCCGGCGGTGCGTCTCGGGCAATTGAAAAACCTGCTCGATCAGGGCTTGATCGTGCAGGCGGACTACGACAATGCCAAAGCGGAAATCCTGAGAAAATTGATAAGCTGAGCAGCTGCCACCGACTGTTCCGCAACACGAAGGCCTGAACGCGCGACGATGCAAAAAATTTCTTGTCCCAGTTGTGGTGGCGAAGTCGTTTTTCGATCCGCCGCCTCCGTCATGGCGGTGTGCGAGTATTGCCAAAGCACATTGCTGAAAGACGCCGATTCAGTCAAGAATATCGGCAAGATGTCGGACCTGCTGGAAGACTATTCGCCTCTGCAGATCACGTCGACCGGGACGTTCCAGGGGCGCAATTTCTCGCTAGTCGGACGGATCCAACTGCGTTACGAAGCCGGCATCTGGAACGAATGGCATGCGATGTTCGACGACGGCAGTTCGGCCTGGTTGTCCGACGCTTCCGGCCAGTATGTTTTCACGATCCCTGACGCCCTGCCTGCGCAGGATGCTCCGGAATTCGAGCGCATCCGGCCCGGGCTTCCTTTACCCTTTCGGGGCGCGACATTTTTTGCGTCAGATGTGCGCAGCGCCCATTGCATCGCCGGTGAAGGCGAATTGCCTTTTCAGGTCGGCCATGGCTGGGTGGCGAAAGCCGCCGATTTCCGTTCCGGGCATCGCTTCCTGACGCTCGATTTTTCCGATGGGCCCGCGCCGCAACTATTCGTCGGCCAGGCGGTCACACTGGAGCAAATGCGTTGCCAGCTTTTACGCACCAGCGATGGCGTCGAGAAATCGGCCAGTCGTTTTCGTGGCCAGACGGTAGCGCTCGCCTGCCCGAGTTGCGGCTCATCAATCAAATACATGGCAGGCATGGCCTACCATGTGATGTGCCCGGCTTGCCATGCGGAAGTCGATTGCTCGACCGACAAGGCGCTGGTATTGCAAAAGGCCGATGAACTGGCGCAAGTCACCACCAGCGTGTCGCTGGGCGACATCGCCACCATTAATGGCGCGAAATACGAAGCGATCGGCTTGATGCAATGCCAGACCAGCTATGGTAGCGATTCGTGGACCTGGATCGAATACCTGCTGTTCAATGCCGACAAGGGATTCCTGTGGCTGGTGGAAAGTAGCGAGGGTTGGGATAGCGTATCAGTGCTCAATGAATGGCCGGATCAGACCGCGCCCGGCAGCGTCAGTTTAACCGGCGACAACTACGTCAAAGCCGAAGAATACGACGCCACCGTGCTGTACGCCGCAGGCGCCTTCAATTGGCGCATCTCAATTGGTGACCGCACGCACGTCGCCGAATACAAGAAGGGCAATCGCACGCTGACATCGGAGTCGAACGCCAATGAAGTCGTGTGGTCGTCTGGCCGTCGCGTGGCACCGGCGCAAATCGCGCAATGGTTCGGCAAGCAGGTGAATGTGTCCGGACCGGCGGTCGACGCACCTTCCGATAGCAAGTTCTCGATCAAGACCGCGTGGATATTTACCATCATCCTGGCGGCCTTGAATTTGCCGATTTCGCTGGCCAGCGGCACTCCGGGTTTCAGGGTTACACTGATAGCATTATTCGTTTTGTGGCTGCCGGTATTGATCGTGCGTTATTTTGGCAAGGATCGCAATGTTTAGACATGTGTACGTGGTGTATGGCGCCATGGTGCTGATTTTCAGCACCATCACCAACCTGAACTATGCCAGTACCGCGAGCAGCACCTCAAGCGGCTGGAATAGCCATAGCAGTGGCGGTTTTTGGGGCGGTAGCGGCGGCTCGACCGGCGGCTTTTCTTCGGGTGGAAGCCACAAATGATGCCAGCTTCCACGTCAACCCTGGGCAAGCATGTGTTGGCCGACTTGCACGGTATTGCAGCGGATTTATTGACGCAACCGCAATTGATCGAACAGATTTTATTGCGCGCTGCACAAGCCGCTGGCGCCACGCCGATTTTCAGTAAATTCCACCAATTCGGCGAAGGCCAGGGCGTGACCGGCGTTTTGTTATTGCGTGAATCTCACATCAGCATCCACACCTGGCCGGAATATGGCTTTGCCGCAGTTGACGCCTTCATGTGCGGCGATTCGCAACCGGAATTGGCGATTGGCGTCGTGCAGCAGGCGTTCAAACCGCAGCAATCACACGTCGAGGAAGTGTTGCGCGGTGCACTGCCTTTGGCGAAATCGATGCAATTGGATACTGCGGCGGAAGCAGCGATTTTCTGATTGTTGATCAGAAAATCGGGTAATCGACCATCGTCTTGCAGACTTTAGGGTCTCAGCCCGGTAAAATAGCGACATTAGCGTTTTTATATCATCTTATTTGCATCGCCTATCATGACCATTCCCCACCTGAAATCCGTCCAATGTGTGTCCCCCGTTGGTTTGCACAACATGGCCTACAAGCAATGGGGCGATCCGCATAATCCCAATGTGCTGGTCTGCGTGCATGGCTTGGCGCGTGTGTCGGACGATTTCGACGTCATGGCGCGCGAATTATCCGACGTCTATCGCGTGGTTTGCCCGGATGTTGTCGGGCGCGGGCGCTCCGACCGGCTGCGCGATCCGCGCTTTTACGTGTTGCCGCAATACGTCAGCGACATGGTGACCCTGCTTGCGCGCCTCGATGCGGAAACGGTCGATTGGTTTGGCACCTCAATGGGCGGCTTGATCGGCATGGGTTTGGCATCGATGCAAGGCAATCCGGTACGGAAATTGCTATTGAACGATGTAGGGTCTGCCGTGAATCCGCCAGCGCTGGCGCGCATAGGCGAGTACCTTGGCAAGCTAGTTCGATTTGCGAGCTTCGACGAGGCGGCGCATTATATCAAGGCCATTTCCGCACCCTTCGGGCCGCATACTGACGAAGAGTGGCGTAAACTGGCAGCAGACGCGCTGCGCCAGGATCATGAGGGGCAATGGATTTTGCACTACGACGCCGGGATAGCGGTGCCGATCAAGGCGATGACGCCGGAGAGCATGCAGCGTGACGCGGCCTTGCTGGAGGCAACCTACGACGCCATCACCTGCAAGACTTTGGTGGTGCGCGGGGCGGAATCGGATTTGCTGACGCTCAAAGTGGCGCAAGCGATGACCCAGCGCGGACCGAAGGCGGCGCTGGTGGAGATCCCCGGTGTCGGGCATGCCCCGACCTTTGTGCATGCCGGGCAAATTGCGATTGCCAGGGATTTTTTTGAAAGTTAATCCGAAATAGCTTGAGGGCTGGATACGATGGACATTACACGCTTGCACGTTGGTAAGACCCTGTCTGAAATAGCGATTCACAACAGCACCGTCTATCTGGCGGGGCAGATCGCCGAGGACACCACGCATAACATCGACGGCCAGACCCGCGAAGTGCTCAGCCACATCGACCGTTTGCTGGCCGAAGCCGGCAGCCATAAATCGCTGATCTTGATGTGCCAGATCTACCTTGCCGACATCAAGGATTTCCATTCGATGAACACAGTGTGGAACGAATGGGTGCCGTCCGGCCATACGCCGCCGCGTGCGACGGTGGAAGCCAAGTTGGCAAAGCCGGAATGGTTGGTGGAAATGGTGGTTACCGCTGCAGTGAAATAGAAAAATATGGTTTCTTTGGCAGTTACGCAAAACGACACCCAACTGCAACTGACCGCCGGGTTGTCGGTCGACGACAGTGCGCGCATCATGTCGGTGCTGGAATTCGTCAGGCCGGTCTACAGCGGCAAAACGGTGGTAACCGGGCAGGATGCATACGCTTTTTCGCAAGGCGTGGTGATGGTATTGTCGTCCATGAAGACCGACGCCGATACGCGGGTGGCCGGCGCCCTGTTTGAACTCACCATGCTTGACCCCACCGTTGCCGAAACCATCGAGGCGCGTTTCGGCAAGGAAATCAGCGATCTGGTGATCGGTATCCGGCAATTGATGCGCCTGCATGAAACGACGTTCGGGCAGCAGGAAATATTGCGCGGGAAGAATGCCGCGCAACAGGCGTCCGCGCAGCTGGAAACCCTGCGCAAGATGCTCCTGGCCATGGCGACCGACATGCGCGTGGTGCTGGTGCGGCTGGCTTCACGCCTGACCACCTTGCGCTATTTCGCCGACCTCAAGCTCGAAAACAATATCACGCGCCAGTACGCGCGCGAAACCTTCGACCTCTACGCACCGCTGGCCAACCGGCTCGGCATCTGGCAATTGAAGTGGGAACTGGAAGATCTGTCGTTCCGCTTCATGGAGCCGCATGCCTACAAGCGCATCGCCAAATTGCTGGAAGAAAAACGCATGGAGCGCGAAGGCTTCGTCGACACTGCGATCACGCGCTTGCGCTCGGAACTCGCTGCCGCCGGTATCCAGGCTGAAGTGTTCGGCCGACCCAAGCATATCTACAGCATCTGGAACAAGCTGCGCGGCAAGGATATCGACTTTTCGGAACTCTACGACGTGCGCGCTTTCCGCGTCATCGTCGACGACGTCAAGACTTGCTATACCGTGCTGGGCATTGTCCACAACATTTGGGCGCCAATCCCGAAAGAGTTCGACGACTATATCTCGCGTCCCAAGCCGAACGGTTATCAATCGCTGCACACGGTGGTGGTGGCGGAAGACGGCCGTGCGCTGGAAGTACAGATACGCACCAATGAAATGCACCATTTCGCCGAATACGGCGTGGCCGCGCACTGGCGCTACAAGGAAAGCGGCGGTTCGAATTTCTCCGCGCAAAAATACGACGAGAAAATCGCCTGGTTGCGGCAATTGCTGGCGTGGAAAAGCGAAGTTGTCGACGCCGTGGTCGGCCAGGACGACGTACAGCGCGAATGGGTCGAGAAAATCAAGGCCGCCACGCTGGACGACCGCATCTACGTGCTGACACCGCAAGCACGCGTGATCGAATTGCCGAGCGGCGCCACGCCCATTGATTTCGCCTACCATCTGCACAGCGACGTTGGCCACAGTTGCCGCGGCGCTCGCGTGGACGGCGCGATGGTGCCGCTGAACACTGTGTTGAAAAATGGCCAGACGGTCGACATCATTACCGCGCGCGGCAGCGGCAGCGTCGGCCCCTCGCGCGACTGGCTTGGTTCCGGTTATGCGGCCAGCCCGCGCACCCGCTCCAAGGTGCGCGCCTGGTTCAACGCCATCGACCAGCAGGAAACCCTCACCAGCGGGCGCAGCCTGGTGGAAAAAACCCTGCAACGCGAAGGCAAGACCGCGGTCAATCTGGAAGAACTGGCGCACAAACTGGGCTTTGCCAAGTCGGACGAGCTGTTCCTCTCGGTCGGCAAGGATGAATTCAGCCTGCGCCATATCGAGCAAGCCTTGCATGCCGACGAACCGCACAAGCAGCACGTCGCCAAACATGCGAGCCCGGACGACGTTGTGGTACCCCGCAAGAGCAGGGCATCGAGCGTGGTGCACGGCGCGAAATCCGGCGTACTGGTGGTCGGCACCGATGGCTTGATGACGCAACTCGCCAAGTGTTGCAAACCAGCGCCGCCCGACCCCATCGTCGGCTTCGTCACACGCGGCAAAGGCGTCTCGATTCACCGCGCCACCTGCAAGAACTTCGCTGAAATGGAAGCCAAGGCCCCGGAACGCGTGATCCATTCCGCCTGGGGAAAATCCGATGTCCAGACTGTCTACCCGGTCGACATCTTCGTACTTGCCGGCGACAGGCAGGGCTTGCTGCGCGACATTTCCGAAATCTTCCTGCGCGAAAAAATCAACGTCATCGGCGTCAGCACCCAAAGCTCCAAAGGCTTCGCCCGCATGGCCTTCACCGCAGAAATCGGCTCGACCGCGCAATTGCAGCGCGCGTTGACCGTCATCCGTGAGGTGGAGGGAGTGCAGGAAGCAAGGCGGCAATAGGGGCCGCAAGGTAGTATTTTTTCCAACATCTAATATTGAAGATGTACTTGCCGAATTTGCAAGTCGACTATAAAATCACCCAATTGATTTCCAGAGGAAATTCAACATTCAAGGGGGCATTCAATGAAAAAATTTCAATTCTGCATCGCTATCACCACCGCGTTTGGGCTTTCAAGCATTGCCCATGCCGAGGAAAAGGCCGATTGCGCGACGCTAAAGCAATCGATCGAGGAAAAGATGACTGCGCATGGCGTCAAGAAATTCAAGCTCGATGTGGTCGATAAAGATCAAGCCGGCGCCGGCAAGGTAGTGGGAACCTGCGATGGCGGAACGCACAAGATTGTCTACACCAAAGATACTGCACCTGAGACGGCGCAAAAGTAATTGCGGCGTGACTCTGCTCGATCCTGGCAGCGCGGGTTGATCAATGCTCGCCGGTCATATCCGGCAATTCGGCTTGCAAGGTGACGTGGTCGATGCCGTGGCGCTCAAGCAGCATGCGCTTGATGGCGCGCAGCAGGTTAGGCCATTCCTGCATGTCGTCGATTTCCACATGCCCGATCAGCGCAGCCTGGCCGGGCGTCATTTCCCATACATGCAGGTCATGCACCGACAATACGCCGCTGACCTGTTCCAGATGTTCGCCGACCAGCAGATAGTCAATGCTATGCGGCACGCCCTCCATCAGGAAGTGGTAAGACTCGCGCAAGACGCTGATGGTCGACTTTAAAATCAGCAAGGTGACCAGCACTGACAACAAAGGGTCGGCTTGCAGCCAGCCTGTGTAGTAGATGATTGCACCGGCACCCAGTGCAGCGACCGAGCCAAGCAAATCGCCCATCACATGGACCATCGCCGCCTTGGTGTTGACGCTGCTCTGGTCATGCGACAAGATCCAGGCCACGATCAGATTGACGATCAAGCCGATTGCTGCCACCACTGCAACCATGCCGCCTTGCACCGGCTCCGGTTGAATCAACCGTTGCACCGCTTGAAAGCCGATCCAGCAAATCACTGCCAACATCACCAGGCCATTGACGAAGGCGGCCAAAGCCTCGGCGCGGCCAAAGCCGAAAGAGTGCTTGGCCGATGGTGGACGCTTGGCGATGATTTGCGCAATCAGCGCCAGTCCCAATGCCATTGCGTCGGTCACCATGTGTCCGGCGTCGGAGATCAACGCCAGCGAATTCGACCAAAACCCTGTGCCGACTTCGACGCAGGCAAATCCAAGCGTCAGGATCAGCGACCACGCCAACACTTTCTTGCCGCGTTGCTCGGCGACGTGGTCGTTCTGGGCATCACCCGCGCGATGGGCGTGCAAATGGGTGGATAATGCGGCGTCGGTCTTGGTTGGCATGCGGTGAACGGATGAAAGAATGGGACTTCGGTCGAAGCTCTGGACTGCGAGTGTACCGGAAAACGTCTGCATCGGCGAACGACCAGCAAACTTGCAACGAACTTGCAATTGACGTTTGCCCCAACGCCTGATTCAATTGAACCCGGCCTTTAAATCCAATCTATTTTGTATTTCTTTGTATTTTTTTATCGCCATGCCAAAATTTGCCGCCAATCTATCGATGATGTACAACGAGTTCGATTTTCTGGATCGATTTTCCACTGCGGCAAAAGACGGCTTCAAGGGCGTCGAATTCCTGTTCCCCTATAGTTACCTAGTCGGCGACATCCGCTCGCGGCTCGATCAATTCGGCCTGACCCAAGCCCTGTTCAATTGCCCGCCCGGCGACTGGGCGGCCGGCGAGCGGGGTATCGCCAGCCTGCCGGGGCGCGAGGAAGAGTTCCGGCGCGGCATCGAGCGGGCGCTGGGCTATGCCTATGTGCTCGACAACAAATGCCTGCACGTAATGGCCGGCCTAGGGTTGCCACAACCGTACGAACGCGAGCGCCAGCGCGACACCTATCTCAGCAATCTTGCCTACGCGGCCCGGCAAGCGGCCCGGCAAGGCATCACCATCGTCATCGAGCCGATTAACCCGCGCGACATGCCTGGCTACTTCCTCAACCGTCAGGATGACGCGCATGCCATCTGCCGTGAGGTGGGGGAGCCGAACCTGAAGGTTTTGTTCGATTTGTATCACTGCCAGATCGTCGAAGGCGATTTGGCCAGCAAAATGAAGCGCGACCTGAGTGGTATCGCGCACATGCAGATAGCGGGTGTGCCGGAGCGGCATGAGCCGGACCGCGGCGAGGTCAATTACCCGTATCTGTTTCGCTTGATGGATGAACTGGGCTACGACGGTTGGGTGGGCTGCGAATACCGGCCCAAGGCAGGCACTTCGGAGGGATTGACGTGGATCAATTCCTGGTTGCTCAATAGTGCCCGCGTCGGTTTTCGAGGCTGAGATTTACCCCGTTGTGAGCGTAAAAAACGATAGCTTGGCTGATTCTTGTGAAATATTCGTCCAAAAGTGTAGCGGAGACGAAAAAATATCGCTATAATCTCGCTTCTTTAGGCGCGTAGCTCAGCTGGTTAGAGCACTACCTTGACATGGTAGGGGTCGTTGGTTCGAGTCCAATCGTGCCTACCAGTATTCGCTGGTAGTTCAGGCAAAAAGGGCAAATTTGGGCAATGTGATTGTTGACATTGCATCCATTTTTGCCCTTTCCCATTTGTGGACTGCAATAGCACTCTGCTTTCAATCCATTATCCCCCGCATCTGAAGGCAAAGGCATGAATTCATGCGCCGGAAGATGTAGTCAGCTTACTGCGCGATTTCACCGGATTTCTTGTTATCGTCAGATGCCGAGCCGATTTGCTTTGGCAATGATCGCAGTGGATACAGTAGTTGTTCGCTCAATGATTCCGGTATCTTCGTCGCAATGCCATAGGTTGATGGCAATTGGTTTGGCGGAAGGTAGTAGGTTCCGAAGATTCGGTCGATCCACGGTAGCATGGATGCGTAGTTGCGGTCTCTTGGTTCCACCAGCGTGTGGTGCCAATGATGGAAGGCTGGCGTGGCGATCAGCCATTCAATCGGCCCGAAGCGCCAGCGCAAATTTGCATGGATGAAGAAGCCCCATATTGTAGCCGCCAGCACGATAGCAAGGGCGACGACGCCGCCCGAGGCGGTAAGCGGGCTGGCTACACCGAGAACGACGGCGGGGAACAGGCCGCACAGCCGTATGAATACGTTATCGAGCGGATGGGCCCGCGCGCTGACCAGGAAATAGAGCTGCTCGGCGCTGTGATGGATGGAATGGAAGCGCCACAGAAGGGGAATTTGATGGGCCCAGCGATGACCCCAGTAGGAACCGATTTCGCCGACTATCAATCCAACCAGAATGCGCAACCATAGCGGCCAGGCGACAACAGCTGCATGCAGGCTGTACGGCACTATGTGATAGGCGCCCCAAGCGGCAAGGGAAAGCGGCGCGGCGAGTAATAGGCCTGGCAGCAAGCCATTAAGGAAATAATAACCAAGGTTGATGGCGACGGTCTTGCCGGGGATTTTTTGCTGATGTACTGCGAACAAACGCTCAAGCGGCAAGAAAATAATGGCGAGAATCACCAGCCAGGCGCCAAGCCGGACTGTGCTCATCAGGAACACATGTAGATGCTGCTGATCCAGGAATGCAGGCAAACGCTACTCCAATCAATCGCCGCGCAAGCCGTAACAGCTAACTCGCCCGGATGCACCGGGCGAGTTAGCCACGCGGGCAATCAAGCTGCGGCGTTGCGCTTGCTGCGCCTGCGCATTCCACTCGCGATGAAGCCAGCGAGGCCAATGCCGAAGAGCGCCAGGCTGGCCGGTTCCGGCAACACATCCGGCGAATCGACGCCGGCCAGGAAAACGATCGGCGGAAGATTGACGGTATTGCCGCCGTCGCCCCAAGCCAGGAAGCTGAGTGTATCGGTCGTCGAGTCGGCGGTCAGGTTCACCGTGACATATTGCCATGGAGTGACGCCACCGGACGGCGTGGACATCATATTGGTAAGCACGGTATCTGCCGTAGCATCAGACGAGTCCGCCGGGTTGCCCGCACCATTGATGCCAAGCGAACCGGTACCGAGCGAGACTGCCCACTGCTCGGTCGTGGCGCCAGTAAAACCTTGCTGTTGGCCGGCTGCTTGATAAAAGCTCAGCGTATAAGTCTGCCCTACAGTCAGTCCCGTAATGACTTGGTTGAAGCCACTTTCAAACATAGGATTGCCGTCTGCTTCCACGAAGTTGCCGGCAACCGGGCTGTTAGGGAAGGGGCCATAGACACTGAGGTAGCTGCCATCGTCAGCAGTACCGGGCGCATCGACAAAAATGAGACCAGTTCCACCAGTCCAGCCAACCGGATCCACATTCGTAAAATAACCTTTTGGTGCACTACCTGTGTAGTTGACAAAGTTGAGATTCTGCACCCCCGGCAGGTCGACCGCTTGAGCCGTATAGGCCAGAAGCGACAACGCGATGGCAGAAGAGCAGAGAACGATGGACTTACGCAAGGGTGAAAGCATCATGGTATTTTTTCCTTTTTGACGGAAATTAAAGACAGCCCGTTGAATGCAGACTGTGCGTGATTACCATTGCAGCACAATCTGTGCCAGAGCATTATTTTTAATAATATCAAATACTTAGCTGCTATTGTTCAAGCTAGTGTAAAGCCGATCGACACCTTTTTATCATTAGCATTGCTTGCTGTTATCGATATTGGGGTCAGGTCGCAAGCTGTATCAATCCGGATTTAACGGCACCACGCGAAGCATGTTTTCCCCGCTAGTTCAAGTTGTTTGGACAAAGATTGAAAAGACCAAGTTGCAAGCAAGTTTGAAGTGAATCTTCAATTCATACAAACAATAAAGAACTTATTTAGGTCAGTTTTTTTGCGTGCCCATATGCTGACATTGCTGTTCTCGTTTCTCCGGAATGAGGTCTAATCAATGATCAAGGATTGATAACGTAAACGCAAATTTTCATCTACAATGTTCCAACGATGAGTTTCGTCGTTGCATTGGACGGCTGGGGAGTATTGCATGTTCAGAACTTGCACTCACGCGGAAGTTGCTTCTTCTCTGGAAACGATAGGCGCCGGTTTCGCAATATTTGAAGCGCAGAGAGGCGATGCATTTCTAGTGAGCGCCAACTCGCTCTTTGAGAAAATCACGGAACACCCGATTCTCGATTGCATTGGTCGTCCGTTGGTCGAGTTCGTTTCAAAATACGTAGAAAAACAGATTCGTACTTGCCTTACGCTTTGCCCGATAAAACAATGTTCGCAGGAGACTGAACTCGTCGTGGAGGCTGATGGGGTAAGTAGCTGGTGGCGTTTCGTGGTATCACCAGTTCTGCCGGGAAACACCGAAAGGCAGCGCATGATTGTCACCGTGATTGAAATCACGGAGAAGAAACATCTTCAACAGAAACTGGATGCCTCCCAGCAACGCTACGCGGCCTTGGTCGACTCAGCGCACGATGGTATTGTTACGATCGATCAGAATCAAACCATCAAGATGATGAACGATTCCGCTCGGAAAATTTTTGATATCACCGACGACGAAGTTGTTTTGGGCGTCCATCTATCGCGCTTTATTCCAGAAATATCAACAGAAAAATACATGCTATATGCCGACTCGATTAGCATGTCGAGCTTTGAAACACGATCGATGGATGGCCGCTCCTCGATTTTGGGAGTGCGAACCGATGGTAGCGAAATCGAGATTGAAGTGACAATTTCAAAAATCAAGGTGGGAGACGAGATCGAGATGATGGCGGTGATTCGGGATATCTCCGAGCACATCAAGTTGATCGAGCAACTCAAGCAGGCGGCCACGCATGATTCATTGACCGGAATCTTCAACCGGCGACACGGCGCCGCCATATTACATAACGAGATTCACCGTTCCCAGCGCTTTACTCAAGCATTGACGGTCGCGATGCTGGACATTGATCACTTCAAATCCATTAATGACACGTACGGTCACGCTTGCGGTGACTTGGTGCTGAATTCGCTCGTCGCCACGATTTCAAAAACATTGCGCGTGTCTGATACCATCTGCCGATGGGGCGGCGAAGAGTTTTTGGTGGTGTTGCCGGGGGCCACAACTAGTGATGCTATCGGTTGGGCCGAGAGAGCGCGTGAAGCGGTGGCTTCCCTGTCGACTATTGGTATTGGTGACCAGGCGATAAAAATTACTGCCAGCTTTGGCGTTGCTTCCATGTCAAGCAAAGATATCGCATTGGAAGATCTTCTCAAGCGCGCAGATGATGCGCTATATCGCGCCAAGGGAAGTGGTCGCAATCAAGTCATGGTTGATCAAAGTTAGAGGCAGTTGCGAAATCAGATTGTCGTCTTGGGAAAATCTATCCACGAGTCATCAGGAAGTAACGGGAATAGCTTAAATATCTGAGCCCTCCCGCCGCCACAAGACTTCTCCAATGGAATTTCAATGCAGTGACTCTATTCCCATTCTTCATGGCGGTGACGGCTGCGTCATGCCATGCGGCGCCCTTCTTTTTTCGGATCGCGCGCGCAACGTTAGCTGGGGGGGCGCAGGCAAGCATTCTGTCAAACAACGGAGGGTAAGCATTTCGGTATTCTTCCGACTTCGAAAGCGATTGATCCGTATCGTGATAGCGACACGTGGGTTTCTCCAGCACGCCGATTTTCTTCTCGTTCATTGCAAGCTTGAATGCAAGCCATGTCCATTCTCCATACGGATGGCTGTCTTTGAAATAGTCCGCGACGACTGATGTTGTTCGATAGAGTGCGTTACAGTTGTGCAGCCAATTGAAATTCATCAGGGATCGGAGTGGATGTGTCGAAACCAGATAAAGGTCGAGATATAACAGGTCATCAACTCCATTTTTGTTGCGATAACCGTTTGTTATCACGAGGTCGATGTTAGGCGCGGAGAGCATGCGATGCATTTTGTCGTCGGTTGCGCCATCAAGATATTCGTCGTCGTCGTCCAGAGTCGAAAAAAATTCCGTGGCGACCAGTTCACGTCCCCTCAGTAAAGCATTGGGCAGCGATGGCGTCTCCTGGTAATCAAATTGAATGTCGGGTTGCGCCCTAAGCCACGTGCAAGTTTCATCGTCAAAGCGACTCCCATTGACTACAACGATAATCAGCGTAAAGGATTGCGACGAGCGGCGAATGGATTCAATGGCTCGTTTCAACAAAGGAGTTCTTTGCAGGGAGGCCGTCGTTGGAACGATGACGCTCACCCTCGGATGTCTTTTTGCTTCCTTATCCATAGTAATCGACAAATAATTGCGGAGAAGGTTTGCTGCCCAACAGGCGCTTTTCGTTCGAGGCCAATGTATTGAACATGTTGTTCAACTTTTCCCCCATGAGCTGCCGAAATAGCTTGACGGTATATCGAGTGGCTCGACCCAAACCCAGTATGTTGCGAACGCGTGCTCCGACGCGCTCGCCGATCGGGTGTTCCGTTTCAATACCGGGGAATATCAGCAGCGGATTGCCGGCAATGTGCAGGAAGCAATGAAATAGGAGCAACAACTTGCTTTCGTACCTTACTCCATTGTGAACTACTTCAAATGACCCGTTGTAGTGCTGGTCGACGTCAATGTCGTAATGCAGGTAACTGATTGATCCGGGCAGCAGGCTATTAATAATTTTTATCTCGACAGGAGATAGCTCGTCACGCCATGTCGCCCGCTTCATTGTCGGATTGAATGAGCTTGCCTTGACGAGATTTGTGGCATTGCCAAACCATGGCTGGCCGTTAAAGGTCGATTGCATCAGCACTTCGTCAAAATCGATTCCAAGCCAACTGCACAGATGCGACATCGCAGTCTTATTCATGACATGGAATAATTCCAGATCGATGATTCGAATATGATCCGGTTTCAATTTTCCTATCAAGTTATCGAGGATATGGCAATTGTTCGAGTACGACTTGGCCGTCAGGAATAAGATGATCGGAGGGATTTTAGATGCATCTCTTCCCATGCGCAACGCATGGATCTTCTTCCACGAGACCCAATCTTGCCGCGGATCCCGGGTCATCGCCATGAAATAGAGATCAGGAAAATCGCTTGTGAGAATTTCCCATTCCCCATGTGAATGGGGATGATAGAACACATATTTAATTTGGGAGATATCCTGGTTTTTAACGCACAAACCATACGCAAGATGAATGAGTAGAAAGAAATCCCTTCGGGAAATCTGCCTATTTTGGTCAAGTTCTTCACTTGCCATGTCATAAAGCCGCTGCTTGAAATCATTGACGTCGACGAACAGATCCTGATCACCATTGATGCCAAATCTTCCCGTGGCGACGCCGGTAATATTGCCAAAATATTCCTTGGACGAATCGAAAATACCTGGACATTTTTTAATAAAGAGGTCGATTTGCCGTTCCAGATTCAAGTCGATAATGATTTCCGGCAAAAGCGAATAGATAACGCCGTATCGGGGCAAGGTCAAAATGCTGGGATGGTTGTCAAACAAACTGTGAATGAACAATGAACCCGCTCTGCCGCATGGATGGGTCATGAGTAAGTTAACAGATTGAATGAAACTGGATTGCTTGGTCAATTTATCACCTGGATGCATGCATTAAATCTGATTTCGTAATCGATCATCAATGTGTTCAACCCACAGCCAAATCACTTTGATATGCCGCCAAATCATCAGCCGAATCTACTTCCCCCCATTCGTATTCGTAGGTTACTGCTTCTATCGGCATCTTCCCGGCCTCGATTATTTTTTGAAGTGTGCCTGTCATATGCATCTTGTCGCATTGAGCATCGGTCAATCCGGCACGAATGCGCACAAGCTCTTGCCAACCCGCCGGGGTAAAACGCAGCAAACCCATGTACTGACCCTGTATTTCGTCGAGCGATTTCGGACGATTGCCAATCTCAGCCAAGGTGTTGTCCTGGTTCAAGCGAAATGTCTCGGCATCGGTCAAGGGGTCGCCGAAACGCTTCTCCCAAAGCTTGAGCCAATGAGGGTCATAGGTAACGGCCAAACCTGATTGACTCGCTATCAGCGATTCTACTGATGATGCCTCATAGAAAATATCCGAGTAGCTGACAATACACGGCTCGGCTTGCAACCACTCCTGGGCGCAAGCCAATGAAGATACCATGTTGGTTTCTTCCCAACGGGGATTATGGAATTCCTTCACGGAGAGATTGGCCAGTAGTTCGCGCTTATACCCGGTGACGATGGCTATCTCATCGACGCCAGCCTTGCGCAAGGCAGCAAGCTGCCATTCCAAAAGAGGTTTGCCACGCAACTCCACCAGACACTTGGGACGATCGTCAGTCATTTCCTTCATGCGGCTACCACGTCCGGCGGCGAGAATAATCGCTTTCATCGTAATTTTTTCTTGGTCTGTCAAATAAAATCAATAAATGAAAAACAGTAGACTCCCGGCAGCAGCGACTTCGCAGCACTGCCGGTCAAACCCGGAAACTTACCCACCGAATAACTCCTGCACACGCTGCGTATCGCGCACCTGAAATTCCGGTTCGCGCTCCGGATGCCACATCCATCCTTCCCATGAAAAGTCCTTATGGCGAATGGCTTCTATGCCGCCATCCTCCGCTGTCGCAGATACCGTGAAACCAGGTGGGCAGCTCGCCAGCGAATAATTGTGAAAACTATTGGCTTCGCCGGAAATGTCGCCCGACAGTGCATGACGAGTGCGGGTGTGCCCTTGCACCAGTTTCAATTTTGCGCCTGCCCATATTCCCATCATCTGCATGCCGCGACAAATTCCCAGCACAGGCAAGCGATTTTCCCGCGCATGGTCAAGCAATTGGCGTTCGGTATTGTCACGTTCGATTGCTTCATCAATATCATTTCCACCAGATAGGACGAACGCAGCCGGTTTGAGTGCAGTCAACCAGATGTGCAGCGCGTTTCCATTTTGGGCCGGCCCGATTGCACCGAGGCCGTTTGGCACCGGAACAGGGAGATAACCCGCTGCGGCCAGCCATGCAGAAATACGCTGATCAAGGGCGTCACGCCTTTCATTTCGGTCGCTGTGGACCTCCACTCGCTGGCTAATCGCTACGACTTTCACGACAACACCTCAACCCTCCGTCCAGCGCAGTCGATGCGCAACCGCCGTGCTTGCGACCATTGTGTAAACAGGGCGTCGCCCGCGCCAATTACTGCAGCCAAGCCCAACTCGTTGGCACGAATCGCCATATGGCTGTTCACGCCGCCGTAGGCGGTCACCAGGCCCGCAATGCGATGGGAGAACAACCAGTCAAACCCTGGATCGGCACTCGGAATGCATACAATGGCGCCGGCCAGGCGATCGCGTTGTTCGGGCTTGACTACCGCACCTGTCACATTGCCTTGCGTGACAAAGTTCGGCTCGCACTCCGGCACATGAAACGCCCATACATCTTCGGGTTTGGTGATGAGCGGCGGCAGCCACAACTGTTTGGTCTCGAGGTAGCGTGCTTTTCCTTCCGCTATCGACTGGGCCAATACTACCTTGGGGCTATCCGCGCCCGCGTATAGTTCGCGAATGCAGCCGATGTTGGCGTAGGACAGGTCGTCGGTCGAAAATCCATGCGTACCGCCCCATTCACGGAATAGTGAAAGCGCATCCGACAAGTTACGGGAAAACACAAATTTGGCGTATTCGCGCAACTCGATGCCGGCTTGCAGAAAATCAAACAAGCCGACGACGTCGGAAGACAATCCATGCACTTGCAGTAGCGTGGCAATGGATCGCATCTGAGTCAAGCTTAGTTTGAATGGCTTGCGCTCGGCATGTGCTTTCTTGCTTTTTTTCTTGCCAAAATATTTGTCTGGCGCTTCATCGTAGCGAGGAGAAAGGATATCGTAAGTCCCGGGGCGCAAATGCCCGTATCGCGACAAAAAGCTGGCGCGATCCAGACTGCCAAGATCGCGGGAAAGCTGGCTACTGACCGTATTGAGCCCATTCATGAAGCATTCGTAATCGTCTTGAGTGAACACGCCGACGACCACTAACGATTTAAGCATTTGCACCGCGATAAAGCCGGCACGAGCCAAGCCGGCAAAGGGCAGGGTGCCATAGCGCTTGCAGTCCTCCAGCAACCAATATATCCGCGATACCGGATCGAGGCCGGACGCCAGAATCTCTTCGCGCCGCGCGATGAGCTTGCCCAGCTTCGCCTCGTCTTCACGCCACAAGCCGTTATCGCGATTGATGATTCTATTGGTCAGGATACGCAGGCTGTCTTTAAGCTGGCTTTGATCGTGCTCGCTAAATCCCGCTTCGGCAAGAACTTGCAGCCGTTGCGAGAAATCGAGCGTGTAACAGGAAAGCACAATTTCGAATTCGACCTTGTCATGCAGCTTGGGCGCAGCGATGAGGCGTTCAATGTAGTAATCCACTAACCGATCCGCCAGGCCGCCCTCAACATCCTTGGGAATAAAAGAGTTGAACGACAGCCGCACGTCGATATAGGGTTGCCCCGAAAAATTGACCAGAAGCGGGAAACTGCGCAGATTACGATAGCCGTAATTATTGCGCTGATACGCCCAGATTGCATCCGTCACCAGATCGCGATACAGGGACAAGGCCAGCGGGCGAGGGCGGATGCCGATGATCTCGGCCGGATTCCAGTCCGGCATCACGCCAAAGACGGTGGAGCGCCCTTGCAAGAACGGATGTGGTTGTTGGGCGGCGCGAATCTTTTCAGCTACCCGGGTCAGCAGGGCTTGATGCTGGGTTGCGTCAGGCAATGCTTGCTGCATGATCAATGGCCGAACCTGAAGAAGGTACAAAGTGTCTTTCGGCGCGGCAATGGCAAATTCGATATCCAGAGGCCGTCCCGGAAACAAGGACTGCAACTCGTCCAGCAGAGCCAACACTTTGGCCATATCGTGCGGCACATCCTCGGCACCTGGTGCTGCCACGAAGGTGCGCGTTTGTCCCAAGCCACCGGTTACGGCCGCGGTATCTGTACCGATCGCGTAATTCACAACACGATAAGGAGAGCCGGTAGCCGGGTCGTGACTGAAGGCGACGCCTGACAACCCCACTGCTGAAAGCATGGGTTGCACCAATACCTCATCCTGGGGGGCGACTTCCGGTCCGTAGGACTCGATCACGGCATCGATAGCTGCCCGTAATGCCACAACTCCCGATACATTCAAGATGGAAGTGAAATGCCCGGCCAAGGAAGCCGTGTCCGAATCTTCATTATGCGCACTGGAGCGCACCAGCAGTGCAACATTCTCGCCAAATTTCCCGCATACCTTGTTCAAAACTTTATCGGCATCCGACCACCAATCGGCGACCGTAAAATATTTCATCGCCAAAATCTGCGCGTTGAAAAGCTTGTCGGAGAGCGAAGCCAGTGTACGGGCTTTGGTGGAGAGAATGGATACTGTGGTTCCCATGTCGCTCACCCCGGTTTGCACGCTACCCAGGCGCGGGTCAAATACGTTGCCTTGATGACGCTGATGCCTTCAATGCGTTGCTCTACCCACTTCAGAAATTGTGAAAACTTCTCTGGCCCCAGCTGAACGCGCAGATCATTCACGGAGCGCCAGGCTCCCATATAGCGTTCTGGAGAAAAAGGGATGGTGTGCTTTGATTCGATATAGGCCACGTCGGAAAAACGACCGCAATCTTCCAGGCGCGTGGTCAAGGTGTCGGTAAATTCCGAACGTCCCGACGAAACACGTTTTATCTCCTCGCCCTTGAGGGTCGCCAGATGGG
>Ga0207021_1104_pt1 | contig 20725 bp, 18 predicted proteins | sample Alteio_BWMinCont_49_FD_153496 | JGI IMG/M metagenome (GOLD analysis project Ga0207021, IMG submission 153496) | Enriched cells from forest soil in Barre Woods Harvard Forest LTER site, Petersham, Massachusetts, United States -... | ecosystem: Environmental > Terrestrial > Soil > Temperate forest >... | reverse complement strand
GCAGATGCAGGTCACCATCACCAAGCCGATCGAGGATGCCGTAAACAGTGTCCCTGGCCTGCAAACCGTGCGCTCAACTACCAGTCGCGGCTCGGCTGAGGTCAGCCTCTTCTTCGACTGGTCGGTAGACATGTTCCGGACGTTGGAACTCGTCAATTCGGCGTTGAGCCGGGCGCAGCAGTCGCTGCCCTCTACCGCCAAGATCACCACCAACCGGCTCACCTTCGCGACCTTTCCCATTCTCGGCTACGGCCTTACGTCGAAAACTGTTTCGCAGTCGGACCTTTGGGAACTGGCCACTTACACCCTCAAGCCTCCGCTGAACCGGGTGAACGGGGTGAGCACGGTTGTCGTGCAGGGAGGACAGGTGCCGGAGTTCCATATCGTCCCGAACATGGCCAGGCTGCAGGCAACCGGAGTAACGATTCTCGACCTGGCAAACGCCATCGGGAATTCAAACATCATCGATTCGCCGGGTCTCTACGAGCAGGACCACCAGCTGGTGTTGGCGCTGGTAGGCGCGCAGGCACACGACGCCCAGGGGCTGAAACAGCTCACGGTTAAAACAACGTCGACCGGCGTTCCGGTGCGCGTGGGAGACGTCGCTGACGTCGTGCAGGGGCCGATGCCGGTCTATACCTATGTATCGGCGAATGGACAACCGGCCGTGCTGCTGAACATTACCCGGCAGCCATCGAGCAATACGGTAGCAGTCGCCGATGGAGTCGCCGCCGAAGTGGCACAGTTGCGCGCGAAACTCCCAGCCGGCGTCGAACTGCAGCCTTTCTACGATCAATCTCAGCTGGTGCGCGAAAGCATTGCCAGCGTTCGCGACGCAATTCTCATCGGACTGGTGCTCGCCTGTGTCATCCTCTATCTGTTTCTGCGAGACTGGCGTTCCTCTCTGATAGCGGGTCTGGTGATTCCGGTTACCGTGGCTGCAACCGTTCTTGTTCTGTGGCTGATCGGCCAGAGCTTCAACCTGATGACTCTCGGAGGCCTGGCGGCAGCCATCGGGCTCGTGATCGACGATGCGATCGTTGTCGTCGAGAACATCGTATTGCATCGCGATGCTGGGGAAGATCGAATCGAAGCTGTGCGCAAGGCGCTGCACGAGATTTCGCGCCCCCTCATTGGCTCGACGATTACGCCTGTAGTCGTCTTCTTACCGTTGATTGTCGTCACAGGAGTTACGGGGAGCTTCTTTCGCGCCCTCGCCATTACCATGTCCGTTGCGCTGCTGAGTTCGCTGTTGCTGGCAGTGACATGGACCCCCGGTCTTGCCGTGGTTCTGCTGAAGCAACGGCATGCGGAAGCGGAGTCCGCGCATCCCGCACCCGGTCCAGTTCTGGGTCAAGTTATGCTATGGCACCATCGTGCCCTCGACTGGTCGCTGCGCCGTCCGGTCTGGCTCGGAGTGGCCTGTCTGCTGCTGGCGCTGGGAAGCTTCTTCGTCTATCGCGGGTTGGGTTCCGACCTGCTCCCGGAGATGGATGAAGGCGGGTTCATTCTTGACTATGTGATGCCCGCAGGCAGTTCGATCGCCTCCACGAATCAGGTGCTCGACCGGGTCGAGACTATCCTGCGCAGTACTCCCGAAGTGGAAAGCACCAGCCGCCGGACCGGTCTGCAGATGGGATTGGCAGCCGTGACTGAGAGCAACTATGGCGACTTCACGGTGAAACTGAAGAATAAGCGCAGCCGCGGCATCGATGAGGTGATGGCGGAGGTCCGCCGACAGATCAAAACCACGCTGCCGCAGCTGGACGTCGAGTTCACGCAGGTATTGCAGGACAATATCGGTGACCTCTCCAACGCACCCGAGCCGATTCAGATCAAGATCTTCACTCCCGACGCTGCTCTACTGAATGAACTGGGCCCCCGCGTCGCCAATGAAATCAAGAAGGTTGATGGAGTGGTCGACGTTGAGAACGGAATCGACAATACCGTGAGCGGTCCGGCGACGGATTTTCAAGTCGACCCACAACTCGCTGCACGCCTCGGATTCACACCGCAGGAGGTCGCCGAGGACGCAACTTCCATCATGGACGGCGTGGAAGTGAGCGAGCCAGTCATCAGCAACGGCCGGCCCTATGCGGTGCGCATACGGCTCGGCGATGAAAGGCGGCAGTCTCTCGACAGCATCCGAAATACCGTTTTCAACTCCAGTTCCGGGCATACTGCATCGCTGGGATCAATGACCTCCATAACGCAGCTGCCGCCGCAGAATGAGATACGGCGCGAAAATCTCCAACGCCTCGTAGTGGTTACAGGACGCCTGGAAGGAACAGACCTCGGTTCTGCGGTCAAGCACGTGCAGGCCCGGGTAAATGCCATGCACCTGCCCGCAAGCGTCCGCGTGGAATATGGCGGGACCTACCAGGAGGAACAGAAGTCATTCGCGGAGCTGGCGCGCGTATTGCTGCTGGCCCTCATATTGGTCTTCGGCGTCTTGCTTACTGAGTTTCGAAACTTCGCCGCACCCACGGCCATTCTCATCTCATCCGTCCTTTCCATTTCCGGAGTGGTCGGCGCTCTGCTCCTGACCGGCAAGACCTTCAACGTCGCCAGCTTTATGGGACTCATTATGGTGATCGGAATCGTCGCGAAGAACGGGATTCTGCTTCTCGACGCGGATGAGCGCTTTCGCGCCGCTGGGATGAACGCTCGCGACGCAATGCTGATGGCGGCGCAGCGCCGGTTGCGTCCGATCCTGATGACTGCGCTGGCCGCGGTGACAGGTATGCTGCCGCTTGCCCTTGCGTTTGGAGCGGGATCGCAGATGCTGCAGCCGCTGGCGATTTCCGTTATCGGCGGACTGCTCATCTCGATGTTGCTCAGTCTCGTGATCACCCCGGTTGTCTATTTTCTTCTCACCCGCCACAAAGCGCCGATGACCGCATAGAAGTGGATTTTGCCGCAAAGGAAAAGGCCCGCATCCGCGCGGGCCTTTCCTTGCGAGTGGCGGGACTCAGCGTCCTATCACCAGGATGGTGAAGCTGTCCGGAAGGATCGCAGGCCGGGGCCGCGGGTTTGCGGCGGTGGCCGCAGGACGGGGCCCGAACTCCGCCGTTACGACGTAAACGCGGTCTGCAGATTCGTCGTGCGCCATGGTGCGTGCGCCTTTCTGCGTAGCCAGGTTCTGAATCGTCTTGTATCCATGCCCTGCGTCGATGACGCTCAGCGTTCCGTCGCCGCCGTTAGAGCTGAATGCGAGCTGTGCTTTTGCGTTGTATCCGGCAGCGTCAGGCCCGTCTCCGATGGAAGCTGTTGCGATCTGCTTACCGCTCTCGCTGTCCATAATAGCCATCTTGCCGCCATCGCAAACGGAGAAGAGCCGATGGTTGGCGGTATCGATGGCCATTCCGGAAGGCGAGTCGCAATCCTTGAGCGGCCAGGTTGCTGTAAGCGTCTTTGTCTTGGCGTTCAGCTCCACAATGCTGTTTTTGTCTTCTATATTGTCGAAGACATTCCCTTTGCCATCGGCCCGTGGGAACTCCGGCTTGCCTGGCAGAGCGATGGTGGAGATGACTGTTCGCGAACCGGTGTCGATCACACTGACGTTGTTGCTGCGGCCATTGAATACCCACACCGTTTTGGTTACCGGCTCATAGGTCATGCCGTCGGGATTGGTGCCAGCGGGAATGCTGGCCAGTGTCGCGAAGCTATGGCGATCGAAAACGATCACAGCGTTCGCGCCTCCGTCGGAGACGTATCCGACCTTTCCATTGGGATCCAGAACCACCCCGTGGATGCCCTTGAGGCCGGTGATCGCCCCGATAGGCTTGCCGGTCGTCGAATCGATCACCTCCACCCGTTGGCCGTGAGTAACGTAAAGCCGGTGGGCGCCGGGATCGGCCGTGAGGTAATCCCAGCCGCCGGTGCCACCGATCTTCCAATGGTCCAGCACCCGGTAGGTTTGCTGCGCGGTTGCGGCGAGTGGAAGAGAGGTGAGCAGGGCGACGCTACTGAACATGCACAGGCGCGAAAAACGGATTGGCATGAGATCTCCAAGGCGAGCAGAAGCTGCCATGATTGAGTATCGGGTGTTGAGCTTAAGCCAACCTGAAGGAGGCCCGGACAACCGTTCCCAGCCCCCTCTGGCTGTGCATCTCGATATCGCCATCCGCTGCATCCACGATGCTCTTGCAGATTGCCAGGCCCAGGCCGGCGCCACCGGTCTGGCGAGATCGGGATGGATCCTCTCGAAAAAATCGGTCAAACACATGAGGCAGGTTCTCAGCTGCGACTCCCATTCCCGAGTCTGTCACCTCGAGAATGGCCAGAGCTTCAGGTTCGCTCAGGCGGTGAAGCGCAATGGAAACCACGCTTCCCTCGGAGCTGTGCTGTACCGCGTTGATCACAAGGTTGGAGATCAGCACCTGCGCACTCTCTGGAGTCAGCCGAACCCGAGCCTCGGAGGCAAGCGAGGTTGTCACCGAAACGCCATGTACCTCGGCGAAGCTGTGCAAGTGTTGCAGCGCCGTCTCCACGCTCTCGACCAGATTTACCGGGCCGGGCTCAATCAGGGGTCGTTCTTCGAAGCGTGCCAGTGTCAGCATGCGGGAGACGAGTTCCTCAACGCGCTGATTGTCGGCCAGCACGCGATCCAGTCCAAGCCGGTACTCCTCCACTGAGCGTGGCCGCATGCTCATCAGCTGTAAGGTCGATCGGACCACGGCGACTGCGGTCTTCAATTCGTGGCTCGCATCGCCGACAAATCGATGTTCCATTTCAAAGGCATGCCTCAGGCGTTCGATGGTCGCCGAAAGGGCGTCGACCAGAGGTTTTAACTCACGGAGGCGTAAGGCGGTCTGCGGAGGCTCGAATGCAAGCGAGCTCGCCTTGACGGCGGAAGCTGCCGCGGCAAGTTCGTCGAGCGGGCGCAGAAGCCGTTGAACCAGAACAATAAGGATTGTGGTCGTCGTAAAAATCAGCACTAGGCTGACCACGCCATAGAATTCAGCTGCCGAAGTGATCTCGTGCCAGATACCATCGACGCGGGAGGCGTAAAGGATGATGACTGGTCGCCGCAATCCGACACCTCCTGTCTCTTCGCGGTCGATGACACGAAGTGCTTCCCGCTGCAGCAAGCCATACTGGTGATGGCCAATGCGGACCGTGCTGAATCCGTTACTCGGCCTCATGCTGAGCGCGGGGAGTGCGCGAGGAGAGGAGCCCAGAAGTCGGCCACTGGGGCTGTAGACCGCGTAAATGTCGTCTGAGGGAACGTTGAGTTCCAACGGGTCAATCTTCACATTTGCTTCAGGATCTTCCGCATCCTGTATCGCGCCAAGCAGGGAATCCGAACGACCCATCAGCATCACGTCGAAAGAGCGCAATCTCGTTCGCCGCTCGTGCCAAAGTGCGGTACAGGAAAACGCCAGGGCGCACAACAGTTCCACAAGCACGACCATGCAGACGGCCCGGCGCGACAGTGAAGTCATCTTCATGCGATCTCTCAAGCGAAGGTGGCCAGGCGATAACCCCGGCCCCGCAAAGTCTCAAGCAGCACGACTGCCGAAGCAAGCCTTAGCTTTCGACGCAGATTGGAGACATGCGCTTCAATGACATTAGAGTGATGTTCCCAGGTAAAGTCATACAGATGCTCAAGCAGTTCACGCTTGGACACGACTGCCTGCGGCCGGTGCATCAAGTACTCCAAAATTCGGTATTCAGTTGGCGAGAGGTCCACCACAGTTCCCTCCATGCGGACCGTCTGTTCGATCAGATCAAGAGTAAGCGCGCCCAGGGTTAATCGTGTCTGCTTCAATCCCTTGCCGCGTCGAATCAGAGCGCGCGCTCGCGCGATGAGTTCCCCTAAATCAAACGGCTTCGTCATGTAATCATCCGCGCCAATATTGAGAAGATCAATTGTGCTTCTTGTCTCGGCTACAGCAGTAAGGACAAGTACAGGAGTCAAATCTCTTCGCAAACGCAGCCTGCGAAGCACCTCCTCGCCCGGCAATTTCGGAATCATGAGGTCGAGCACAATAAGGTCGTAGGGCACTGTCTCACAAAACAGCAAAGCCTCTTCGCCATCGAGCGTAAGGTCGACTGCATATCCTGCACCTTCACGCATAGCGCTGGCTATATTATCTGCCAGTCGCGGCTCGTCTTCTACGACCAGCACACGCATGGTATCCCTCTCCTGCATGATGATCTCGGTCGCGGCAGGAAGCAAGAGCTTGGTAGAAGAGTGGATCGTGATCGCCCTCCTGCCTGCTCAGCGAGGCTCCAGATGAACCGGGATTCCTACTTTACGAATGCGGGATCAACGGCAGTGTTCACCGTTTTGCGAAACGCCTTCCATTCGCACGGGAAGCCTAAAGCTGTGGAACTTCAAGTGGGGATAAAGATGGCTGACCGAAACAGGACAGCTAGACGGGAAAATTCTGGCCTAATGGACTCAAGGGCTTGCCCAACGGCACCTCCATGCCCTCCGAACACGCGATTCGAGACTTCGCTCGAAAATACATATCCTTAGTTCACTGAGCGCCTCAACGGACGTTTCCAGGCGAAAGCGCTTCCTTGCCAACCTGCGCCATCCGGTTCGGCTGACCAATGGCGAATCAGAACAGGAAACGCATCTTTCCACTATCGAACCCGTTTATTGACATTCGATACGATTCAATGTCATTCCCACAGCCATTCGATGGGAGATCCCAAAGTACCGCCCCCCGCCAAATCTAATTTCCTACAAGGCACTCTTGATCTTTTGATTCTCAAGGTATTGGTCAGCCATAGGGGTTATAGGCAGACGACCCCTTCTATGTCAGTTTGGGCTTAGATTCATCTCCCAACTCGTGAATGGAGACCGCTTCCATCGCGTAGCGTGCGTATAGAAAGTCATGAATGCTGCTGACTTTATCGCCCACAAAAGTGAGCACGACGAAGTAGGCCGGTTCGTCAAGCGAAACCTCTCGGTCACAAACAATCATCGCGGGACGGCCATCGACGATGCCGGCACTGAATGCCCACCGTTTAGCAGCGGCATAGGCACCGTAATACTCGTTAACCTTGCTCTTACCTTCTTTCTGGAACTTGCCAACAAGATCGAGTTTGACATCCTCGGCCAGCATCGCGCGGACGGAATCAAAATCGCCTACCTTGAAACTCTCGACATACACAAAGAGCCGAAGGCGCATCGCATGCGATAAGACAGGCGTTGATATGTTCTCAGGCTCGGCTGCCAGTTCTCGAAGCCGGACCCGGCCCCGCTGCAAAGCCGATTTTGCAGCAGGCTCACTCACACCGATTGCAGAGGATATCTCTTCAATCGTGTGTCCGAGGACATCTTTAAGGATAACGGCGCTGCGCTGAAGCGAGGGTAGACGAAGGAAGGTGCGAATGCTCATTTCCGCGATGTCGGGGTCGGGAGCCACTGGTGCTGCAATCATGGCTAATTCCTCTTCCGCTAGCAATTCGGGCATCCGGAGCCGGCGGCGAACAAAGTCCAGGGCAGCATTGTGAGCGATTCGGAAAAGCCAGCCTTCGAGGTTGTCGATCTTGTCGATAGACGCCCACGCGAGGTGCGCCTTCAACATTGCTTCCTGAACGACATCTTCTCCGTCGACGACTGAACCAACCATGCGCGCACAATAGCGATGGAGCGCCGGACGCAACGTAGTTTGTAAAGTTTCCAGGTCTGAAGCATCGTTCGGCATAAACATTCTCTATTAATCGAACGGGATTATGTCCATGTTATGTCGAAAGCCGTACGCGACACCTTGTTCGTAGCGTGACTCGGCCAGCAACTCGGCTACCTGTCGACCAACCCGCGCGGGCTGCAGATGCGATCCATATCGGTGAAGTATATGCTCGTCAACAGTGATACCGTCAACCTTTGCACAAGCTGCTGCAACGGTCAGACCGTGACCAGTTGCCGCCATGAGTTGCCCCGGCACGAGCACCTGGAATTTGATGCCAAGCCCGCGAATCTTCGATGCAGCATTTGCCTGGTGCGCCATGAACCACACCATTCGCTTTGCACCTACACAACCATTCGAATGCCGAAGGTCATAAGGATTGATTGCAGGATGGCTCATCACCATCGCGGCACCGCTAGACATGATCAGGACACGTGTTCCGGGACGCATCGGTCTCTTCAGTGCTGCCTGGATTCCGACGAACGTCGCTTTCACATCGGTGTTCCAAATTTGCGAAAAGCTCTCCCAATCCTGTTCGTCAATCAGGGCCGGATGCAGACGTGCGCCGGCATTAAGAATCAGAACGTCCGGAGCGACATCCGCGATGGCACGATCGATCACTGCTGCCACCGTTGCATCGCCAGCGATACTGCGGGCTCCAACGTCATGGGCATCACCGAACTTGTTACTGCCCCGTGCTATTACCGTGACCTCCGCACCTCTCTGCACCAAGGCTCTTGCCATCTCCAGTCCGACGCCCTCGCTCCCACCTGTGATTATTACTTTTGCAGTTTTCAGGTCAATCATCTTCGTTCCTTTCTTTAGGCGTGGCGGGTGTAGGAGACGACTCCAGGGGTCGAATCGAACGCAGCGAGTGCTGCGATTTTGGGAAAGTAGGCTTGCATGCGAGCGTCATTCTGCATAGAGGTGATTGAAGCGGAGTCACGCCATTGCGAAATGATAATGACTCGGACTCCGTCTGGAGCAGCTACAAGAGTGGTCGAGCGCCAACCGTCGAGAGTCGCGATAACGTTGTCGATGTTTTCGCGAAGGAGGTCAAGTAGTTTCGGTTGATCGCTGGGGTCGCATGTCAAGACGTTGACTAGAGTAGCAGCGGAGGGATCGAAAGCAATTTTGTCCATTTGTATTGTCCTCGGGTGGGTGCCGAAAAGGCCCCGTATTGTGAAGACGAATGGACGAGCCTGAACGAATCGCAGAATAGCAAAACATTCTTGAGAACTGCCGCCCAAGTGTCTCTTTGACGCCATCTTCATCGTTCGACTTACTGTCTTTCTTCGTGGAGCCCATTGATACAGGTAGCCTCCGGGCTTTTCTTCGAGGGATTTCAATCGGAATCTACAGGTAATCTACGAGAGCTAAAAGGCCGTCGAACTGTCTTTTCCAGATCACGAGAGCCGATGTGGGCAACTCGGCTTGTCGTTACTGGTCCTTGCGCAAGCCAAGCTCATTTGCTCGGTGACGCCGCAACGCCCGTCCCAAATAGTTCGGTTCGCCAATGCGCACATACGGAAGCGAACTTCGCTAGGCCCCCGCATCAATTCGGCAGTGCCGCAGATCGCCCCGGGAGATACCGTTCGCGAGTGCTTTTCAAGTGGCTTCAAAAAAACATGTTCGGACCGATTCGTTTCCGTTGTCTGTTTCGTTTTTAGATTAGGAGCCTATACGAGCGACTTGATCCTTCGCGGCACTCAAGTACTGTTCCGCTCTCACTCACGAGCTCTCACGAATGAGTTCTCAGACCCCACGGCCGAGTCAGAGAGAACATTGGGAGAGCGTACATATCTGCCCCAAGTGTGATCACATCATCAATCGGAGAAAATCATGAACTTGCGCCCCAGCATCGCTCTGTATCTTCTTTTTTTCACCGTTGGCTTTGGGTTTCACTCCCTTCCGGTCTCCGCCCAGGCTCCGGCAGCCGCGCAGCAGCTTCGCGACGGGCAGCACGACTTCGACTTCCATTTTGGCACATGGCGCACGCATATCCGCCTCCTCGTTCATCCGCTCACCGCCTCCAGCACTTGGGTTGAATCGGACGGCACCGTTACCGTCAGAAAGATATGGAATGGGCCGCGCCAACCTGGAAGAGCTCGAAGCCGGCAACTCCACCACGCCCTTCAAAGGAATGACGCTTCTTCTCTATAACCCCCAAGCCCATCAGTGGAGCCAGGCGTTCGCCAATATCAATGATGGCACCTTGAACGCACCGCTCATCGGCGAGTTCAAGAACGGTCGTGGCGAACTCTATGGTCAGGAAAGATACAACGGCAGAACCATCCTCGTTCGCTTCGTCTGGTCCGACATCACTGCCGACTCCTATCACGTCGAGCAATCCTACTCCACGGACGGCGGCAAGACATGGGAGCCAAACTTTGTCGCAAATTTGACGCGGAAAAAGGAATGACGGCAATGGACGAAAATGGATCTGTCGGAGCAGGTTCGCGACCTGCTTCGGTTGATACTTCTCGCCTCGTCCCTTCCCTCACTTCCTCTGATGGCTAGTTTTTTGTGCTCTCAAGTGGCGCAAAATTCGCGGGCACCCCAGTTTTCCTGGGGGGTTCCGGGAATAAATCTGGCATGCCCCGGTTCCCTAAGCATGCAGTGATTCACAAAATCAGGAGTAGGGTATAACGGCTATGGGAAATCCAGTAAGCAACACTAAGCGTGCAGTTGACCGCCGATCCTTCATGAAAAGCGGTCTTCTGGCAGGAGGCGCAGCTACAGTGGGCGCCGGTTTGTTAGCAAATGGAACTTTGGTCCGTGCACAAGATCGCGTAGAAGACGGTAGCCTCGATGCGGGAGATGTTGCAATCCTCCGGTTTGCAGCGGCCGCCGAACTGATCGAGTCCGACCTCTGGCAACAGTATGCGGAACTGGGCGGTATCGGCGACCAACTTCCGGTGGAAGTAAACCCGAACCAATCGATGAATGGCTATCAGGTTGCCCTTTCGAACCTCGATTCCGACGGCCCGCAATACATAACCAGCAACACCAACGATGAGATAAGCCATGCGGCCTTTCTGAATGGCTATCTCGAGTCCAAGGGCGCGGAGCCGGTCAATTTCGATGAGTTCCGCACTCTGCAAGGAAGCACCGCAACGGGAGCCCAGGACATCGGGAGACTCACCAACCTTATCCACTTGAATGTGGACACGAGCTGGTTCATCCGGTATCGCAGCCAGACCAATCCAGACTTCGGTGCCACCTTTGCTCAAGCGGTCAAAATCACCAATCGTACGGCTATTCCAATCACCGACGCAGATTTTGGGGATGCGGATCATATTCAGGTAATCGCCAATATAGCGGCTTTCCACTTTGGCTATATTGAGCAGGGCGGAGCAAGTCTTTATGCAGCTCTGAGTCAAAAAGTGAAGCACAGGGAAGTGCTAGAGATCACCCTTGGTATCGGAGGAGACGAGATCGCGCACTTTCTGGAATGGGTCGATTTCGCGGGAAATGGAGTGCAGGCTCCCGTCGCGCCGGTAACGGACAAAGGCTTGACGTTTCCTAACTTCTTCACCAATCCGCCCAATCCACTGATTCAGCCCAGCCTGATCTTTCCTGTCCCTTGCGAATTCATCAGCCCCAATCTACCCAAGTGCGCGGTTATTCGTCCGCTCACAGATAAGTTCGGAGGCGCGGTGGCTACAATCGCAAGCTTCACCGCCGATGGGCTCTTTTTCGGCCAAAGCCAAAAGTTCCTCAACATTCTGCAATCTATGGCTGCCGACGCCGACGCCGCGCACCGCTAACCGCCATAACCTGTGTAATCCAACTCATGTCGCATTAGTTATCGGGGCCTTGCTCATTCAGCAAGGCCCCAAATAGCTGCAATAAGAATCCAAGGGGGATTTAAGCCCGAGGAGCCGCTAGAACAACTGGCCGGCGACGATGTGATGCAGATGAGCCAGTCAAACAATGGCAGTGTGACAGTTGGGCAAGGCGCCCAATTCACAACCCCTCATATCAACTGCACAAAGCAAAACACGCCGGGATGACCGGCGTGCTGTGAGGATCAACGGGCTATCGTTCGGACCAGGAAACAGGCTGGGGAAGGTCCACATTCGTGAAGTTAGGTTCGCCCTCACAAGGAGTTCAGGAAGATGATAAGCGCCGCTCGTTCTTCCGGACTTAGCTCATCGAACCGCCGTTCGGTTTCGTGCGCTTCGCCTTTGTGCCGTTCAATGGCATTTTCAAGAGACAGAGACTTCAGATCGTGCATAAACCGCGTCTTGGTGCGCAGGCCCCACAATGGCGCAGTTCGCAGCTTATTCGCCGTCTCCTGAAGGCCCGTCGTTTGCACAATGCCGTCTCCGGTTCCAATGTCGTGCAGAAGGAAATCGCCGTATGGATGGATGATCTTATCGCCAAGAGCTTGGGGAACCGTGAACATTCCCCCGTCGATTACAGTTCCGGTCGGAGCGGTCGTGATGGACTGCACATGGCAGGTACTGCAACCTATGCGCGTGAACAGCTGCTGGCCCTGGCGCGCGGCAGGAGTTGCAGCCAGAGTCGCATCGCGAGGCGGCACCATTGTGCCTCGTATGAACTGAGCGAAGTGGTCGATGTCAGCCAGGCCAATGTCATCTGGCTGATCTTCGGGATCCTTTGTTGTCTTCAGTACCGTGGTGACGTCCGTCGGGCGCAGCCGGTTAGTGATCCCCATCTCGTTGAGATAGGCATCGGCAATAAAGGAGAGCAGGCTGCTGTGCTGGTCCTTCCAGCCGAAGCGTCCAACCCGCGTCTGTCCGGGAGCCTCGAAGATTGGAACCTCGATAGCCTCTCCGTGGATCCTGCCGCCGGTCTCTTGAGCCTGGCTCTCGCCGATCGCTTTCAAGGTATCGTCGTTGATCGCTTCCACAAACCCGTCGCCCAGCGTATTGAGGGCAGCGCGCAATGCGCGGATATTTTCTGTCGCCGGTATGTGCTCCTGCGCCTGCGGACCGATAGCGCGGTCGTTGACGATCGAGCGGCCGGTAATGGTGTTCATTCCATCATTAATAAAGATGGTTGGATTCACGAAGTTGCCGTTTTCATCGTTATGCCCGACCCGGAGTTCCGTGATCTGGCTGGCTGCTCCACTGTTCGGATTCTGATGGCAAACCACGCAGGAGGTTGCATTATAGACGGGTCCAAGTCCGTCCTGGACCGACTCGTTTTCCTCGTAGACCTGCTGGTCCCGGGCAAATGTATCGCCCGGGGGCTCGGTAATTCCATTACTGACGCTCTGTGCACCATTGAAACTGGGGGTATTGAAGCCCGCTGGCGCTTCGATTGCTGACTGCTCCGCGATTCCAGCGAGCCCTACAGCCAGCACGGCCAATGCCGTGAACAGGCACGAATTATAGAGAACCTTCCTAGGGCGCGATATAGACATGAATGCTCCTCCTGAAAACACCAGTCGCTTGACCCCTGCGCGGGACGTAAGCTAGCTGATCGGTTGGCCTCAAATCTTCTACGCCGTGACGGAGCTATAGAGAATTACGGACACGAGAGAAGGCGCGAGGCCTCTGAAGCCTATAACTGCGGCGGGCAAAAATTATTCCCACAGGCAAGCCAGAAACTTTGCCGGACACGGCCCGCTCGCAAAACCACGCTGAGCTTGCCTTCCCATGACGGAAAGAGTTGAAACATATCTTTTCGCGTGGTTCCCGGAATAAATCTCGCCTGCTCTGGTTCTCATAGGCACACAACCACACATTTCCGAGGAGCAACGTGAGTATGAAAAAGATCAGTTCTGTCGTTCATTCTGAAGGGATGGTTCCTGATCCCAGCCAATCTTCTGCATCGTCCGACGGCGTTGACCGTCGTGGCTTTCTCAAATGCATGGCTTGGGCTGGCACCGGTCTGGTATGGAGTTTTGCCGGAGGCATCCCGACATCGCGTCTTTTTGGGGCGGCGGTCTCTCACGAAAAACAGTCTGACTTCAGTTTTGTCCAGATCAGCGATAGCCATATCGGATTCAATAAGCCAGCCAATCCGGATGTCACCGCTACCCTTCGAACGTCCATCGATAGGATCAATTCAATTTCTGCCTCGCCGGATTTCCTGATTCATACGGGCGATCTGACGCATTCCTCCAAGCCGGGAGAGTTCGACTCAATGAGCCAGATTCTGACCGGCGCAAAGCGGCAGATTTTCTATGTTCCTGGGGAACACGATACTTCCGTGGATGACGGAAAACTCTATCTGGAACGCTACGGCAAAGGCACTGTGGGGAACGGATGGTACAGCTTCGACCAGCACGGCGTGCATTTTATCGGCCTCGTTAACGTGGTCGAATTGGAAGGCATGGGGAAACTTGGTCAAGCCCAGCTTGCATGGCTCAAGGCGGATCTCTCCCGGCTCAAGGATAGTACCCCCATCGTCCTCTTTGCCCACATTCCGTTGTGGGCAGTCTACCCTACTTGGGGCTGGGGTACGTCGGATAGCGAACAGGCCTTTTCCATGATGAACGATTCGGCTCCGTCACGGTCCTTAACGGTCATATTCATCAAATCATGCAGAAGGTGGAGGGCAATGTGACCTTTCACACGGCCATGTCCACTGCATTTCCTCAACCGGCACCCGGTACCGCGCCATCGCCAGGCCCCATGAAAGTACCCGCTGAGAAGCTGCGCAGCGTACTCGGAATTACGGAAGTGCACTTCACGGCCAAGCAACATCAGCTTGCCATTGTTGATTCTCCGTTGTCTGAGGGAGCGGCCATCTCATCCTCGACAGGGCCTGTATGACTCTGGGGAGAGTTTTGATTGCCGTTGGTGTAGCGCTTGTGGTGGTGGGGCCGCCTCTCTCGTTGCTGCATCCCTGGGGAGACCTTCGTGCCACCACGCAACCAAACGGGACCGTCCTGGCAGGAACCAATGTACCGGCCGAAGTGCGGGAAGTGTTCGAGGCCAAGTGCAGCGACTGCCACTCAGAGGAGACGAAGTGGCCAGAGTACAGCCGAGTCGCTCCAGTATCGTGGCTTGTGGAACGCGACGTATTTGAGGGTCGGAATCACTTAAACCTGTCGCGTTGGCAGGAATATAGCCCTGAGAGCCAGATCGATCTGCTAACAAAGATTGGCTCGGAAGCACGGAGTGGGGAGATGCCCGTGCACCAATACCTGCTGCTACATCCGAAGGCCCGGCTCTCCAGTCAGGAGCAGCAGCTTCTTTACGAATGGGCGAGGGCGGAGCGCAAGCGGGTCAGAAATACGGCTGTACAGCAAGAGACACAGCCACATTGAAAGTTTTTGAGGAAACTATGAAACAAAATCCATGGACTATCCAGCCGCGATCAAACATGCGCTTAACTCGCAATTCCATACTGGGATATGCGCCTGCATGCTGATACTGATTGCGCTGCTGGCGTTTCCGCATCACAGGCGAGCCACAGGCGATCCAGATCGCGGCAAACAACTGTTTTGAAAAGCGCTGTACGGGATGTCACTCCCTGGATCAGGATAAGGAGGGCCCACGACTTCGCGGGGTCTACGGCAGGCAGAGCGGCAAGATTTCGAGTTCCAAATACTCGACGGCCGTGCAATCAGCCCACATTACCTCGGACGATACGTCGCTAGACAAGTGGCTTACCGATCCGGACTCGCTAATCGCAGACACCGACATGGACTTCCATGTTCCCACGGCGGAGGAACGCGCGGACATCATCCGGTATCTCAAGCTGGTGTCTGGGAAATAAACTGCTTCGTGAGGCTTTTCGCACAGACAGGAACACGGGCGGAACGGATGAATCCAGAGTTCTTTGAACAGATGGCGATGCCGTTGTTCGACTCGCTCTATAACCTTGCTCACTGGTTGACCGGCGATCGCTCCGAAGCCGAAGACCTGGTGCAGGAGACCTATGCCAAGGCGCTGCGAGGATTCAAGTCGTTTCAGGAAGGCACAAATCTTCGGGCCTGGATGTGCCGCATTCTGCGCAATACGTTCCTGAATTCGCGGAGCGGTTTGATGGCGCGCAACACCTCGTGGCTCGAAGATGAAGACACGGATGCGGATCTGACGGTTGCACACACGGCCACTCCGGAGGCATTGCTGCTGCGGCGTGAGAATCAGCAGACGGTGGTGGATGCGATGGCCAGCTTAGCGGTGGAGCATCGCGAAATAATCCTGCTTAGCGAAATAGAAGAATTGTCATACCGGGAGATCGCGGAAGTACTTTCCCTGCCAATCGGCACGGTGATGTCACGCCTATCCCGGGCAAGAAACGCGCTTCGCCATCTATTAAGGGCGAACTCGCCGGGGAGATCTCAGAATGCATTGTGATCAAGATGCCACAACACTTGCGCAGTATCTGGACGGCGAACTTTTACCGGAGCAGGCAAGCGCACTTCAGGAACACATCGGTGAGTGCCCGCGCTGTGCCGCCGAGGTGTCGCAACTAGTAGAACTAAAACGAGGTCTGCGCGCCGCACGAGCTCGCTACACTCCGAGCGTCGACTTCCGCCGAAAGATACAACAACAGATTACAAAGCCGCAGCAGAGCTGGTGGAAAACCCGCTTCGTATCAATACTGGCTACGGCGGCAGTTCTTCTTGTGATCGCTGCCGCGCTCTGGGTGCACCGCTCTCGTCGCGCGGACTCGTTCAGCGAGGTAGCTGACCTGCATGTTGGCGCTCTTGCCAGCACCAATCCCGTTGATGTTGTTTCTACCGACCGGCACACGGTAAAACCATGGTTTCAGGGAAAAATTCCTTTCAGCTTCAACATCCCGGAGCTCGCTGGGACTGAGTTTACGCTCCTCGGCGCACGGCTTGTCTACCTCCATCAACAACCCGGCGCGCAACTGATCTTCAATATGCGCCAGCACAAAATATCCGTGTTGATCTTTCAAAAAACGACGGAGATAGAGGACGCGCTACCTGCCGGCAACGGAATCGATAAACGCGATTCCTTCAGTGTTGAGACCTGGGGTTCGCAGGGTTTGCAGTTCGTGGTGATCGGCGACGCAGATGTTAATGAAATTCGCAAGTTATCCGATGCGATCAAGGCGGTTAACAGCTAGAGTAGCTGCTTTCTGCCGTCATAACGGTGGTCACTCGGAGTGTCGCACAACCTGAAGACGCCATGGTGTACGTGATCGCCCATGACGATCCGGCGAGAACTCTCTGGATCGAATCGTTCCGGATGGCCCCCAACATCTTTGAATGCCGGTGCAAAACCCAGGGAATAATAGAGACACAGAAAGCAGCGCGATCATTCCAGGTAATGATGTATCGTCATGGCACAGCGATCTCTTTCTGGGAGTCGGCCATAGCGAATTGCAGCAGACTCAGGGTCATGGCCCAAGATCTTTCCTGCGTTCGCGTATGCCTTGAACCGCCTTTGCGACATAAACTTCCGTGACTAATCGCATCAGCTCACACATCCCGTACATGAGTTCGAGATCGCATCTGGCACGCGTGAGCCGGCGTCGTAGCAACGCCATACATCGCATTGTCCGCATCGTTTTCATCCAACTTACAATGCGCAAGCGCGAGAGGGCCCAAAGTCGCTTCGAGCGAAAGTTTTCAAGCGGGTTCGCGTGTGCATGGAGGTAAGTTCTTCTATGTGCACCGCATTGGCCACCAGTTGTAAATAGAGTTCCATCACCGACTCAATCAGCCGCAATCAATTAGGCCGCCGGCGTCAGTAAGTTGTCGTGGAGCCAACTATCCCTTTTACCCTTCCACGGATGGAAACTGACCTGTGGCAAAATTTATTCCGTCATGAACGAAATAAATCCTCCCTGTCTGGGACATCGCTTGTTTGCCCAGTAAGAGCATCATCCAAAGGGTCAAAATCCCCTGCTACTCTTAACGCGCGGAAGAGTTGGGGTTCGTATTGGAAACTGGGCGGTCGATGTGCTGGCACAGATCCATCTTGACCGCTACAAATCTCTCGCCAAAGGCCAGTTGCAGGCTTTTTCAGGACTAGACTAATGATTTGCCGTCGCAGCAGGTGTTGGGCTTCCAAGCCCGTTGTTGGGGATCTGTGGCCCTCCCGATTACTTCGGAAGCCCGATGCGATGCTGAAGGTCCTGGAAGCGCGGGTCGGAACGTAGCGGATCAAAGCCCGGCCTCAGGAGAACGCCTGGATTAAATCGCTCCTCATAGCCTTTGTCCAGCCATTTGATCGCCTGATCCTTGTCGCCCAGCGCTGCATAGATGGTGGCGATTTCCGCGGCGTGTGAGTAGCCAGGAGCCGCGCTCTTTTCGATGTCGTTCAAGAGGCCGAGCGCTTCTGCCTTTCTGTTCGATCCAGCGTAGGCTCGAGCCAGATTTGCGATGCACACAGGGCAACTTCCGGAAAGCTCGATCGACTGTTGCAGTTCTGTGATGGCATCGTGAAACATGTGTTTCTCCAGATACGCCTGTGCCAACTGATTATGAGCGAGCGCGAAATGGGGATCCATCTCGATCGTCTTGCGGCTCTGTTCGATAGACTCGTCGGCATGTTGCGCGATCAAAAGAAGCTCCGCTAAATCGGCGTTGATGATCAAGGAAAGCGGATCCAGGTTTTCCGCATGCCTCATCTCTGCAATGGCCTCGCTGTTTCGGCCCATTAAGCTTAAGTGCCAGGCGTACCAATGGTGAGCGGTAGCGTAGCCGGGGTTGAGCTCGATCGCCCGCCTGTATTCTTTTTCGGCAGCATCCCAATTCCAATCGAACCCTTCCAAACAAAATGCAAGTGAAGTATGAGCTTCGCTGAGACTGTCGTCTAATTCCAGGGCTTTCCTGGCAGCGGCTTCGGCCTTGGGCAATGCCTCCTTAGTGGTCATCACTGCATATTGCCAGTCTCCCAGGAGAGCATAGGTGTCGGCCAGCCCACTGTATGCCGCGGCGTAATTTGGATCTCTGGCGATAGCCTGATTGAAGTGATCGCGAGCCTTCTGCAATCCGTCTGCGGTCCGTTTATTCCAAAAGTATCTTCCCTTGAGATACTCCTCATATGCGTCCGGGTCGACAGGCCTCCCGCTTCTCAGGGCTGCCTGCTCTCGCGGCGTCACCTCAATCCGGATTTGTCCGGCAATCGCCGCGGCAACCTTCTTCTGGAGCGCCAAAGTGTCGCGCAAATTCCCCTCGTAGCTCTCCGCCCACAAGTGCTTGTCGGCGGGCACCTGGATCAGCTGGGCAGTAATACGAACCTGATCGCCTGCCTGCAGCACGGTGCCTTCCACGACCGCGTCCACGTTCAACTCTCGCGCGATCTCAGGGAGAGGCTTGCGCGCGCCTTTGTAGACCATGGCGGAGGTTCGAGAGATCACCCGCAAAGCGCTGATCTGGGCCAGATCCGTAATCAATTCGTCGGTCATGCCATCGGCAAAATATTCCTGCGAGGGGTCACCAGAGAGATTTTCCAGGGGAAGGACAGCCAGAGATCGGATGTTCGTGGGCGGAGGAACTCTCGAACGAAAGAACCAAACCGTGACTATCAGCAGACCCAGGATCACCACGAAACCAGAGAGGACCAAACGCTTAGGCCACCCCCGGCGATTGGGTGTGACGGCCAATGGTGCGCCTTGAGGATGTTCGGAGTCGGTCCCGGGCTGAATTCCAATCTCACGCTCCGGCTTTCTAGGGTGAACATCGAAGTCGACAACCGACACCTCGGCTATAAAACGGTAGCCGTGCTTTGGAACGGTCTCGATGAATCGGGGATTTTCGGCCGAGTCGCCAAATGCACTCCGAAGCTTCGCAATTGCGATGTTGACCGCTTGGTCGAAATCTCCAAAATCTTCGCCGACCCAGACTCGGCTGCGCAACACCTCGCGCGTGACCAATTCCCCGGGACGCTCAAGCAGAATTTCCAGCACCTTCATCGGTTGCTGCTGGACTTTAATCCTCATGCCCCCTTTGCGTACTTCGCCTGACTGGAACGAAACCTCATAGATTCCAAATCGGACGACAGATGTATTGTGCAAGGGTTCCATGTCGAATTGGAGCTTAGCACGGCTGTTCAGCAACGTTCGCTTGCGTGCCCGCGCAGAATATGTCCGGAGCTAACTCTAACAGGATCGGCAGCTTGACGGGAAACACTCAGAATATGCGAAAAACAGTTTCCGTGAATTGACGCATGGCGACTTGCGAACCATATTGGGACTGAGACCGGGGCCGGCTCTGATTCCCAGGAGAAGTAAAAGATGGCTCAAATTGGATTGGATCCCCAAAGAACGATCCCCTTCGGGACTGCCTCGCCAAAGGAATGCCAACCGTTGGGCGGGTTCGAAGAGTTAGCCATGCCGCTGCTCGATTCCCTTTACAACTTCGCGTGCTGGCTTGAACGGAATCAGAGCGATGCCGAAGATCTCGTACAAGAAACTTATCTAAAGGCTTTACGAAGTTTCGCATCGTTTCAGCCTGGCACCAATTTCCGGGCATGGATGTATCGCATCTTGCGCAATACGTTCTTAAACTCGCGCACCGGACTAAGAGCTGCTTCGATGCTTCCTCTTAACTCGGAGGAGGACGGACCGGAACTGGCAGTTGAGAACGAAACTCCCGAAACGATTTTAATGAAGCACTTTAATTCCCAACTGGTACAGAGCGCCATCGACGATCTGCCGGTGCATTACCGGGAGACCCTCCTCCTATGTGACGTGGAAGAGATGTCGTACCGAGAGATTGCAGAAATATTGTCGATTCCGATAGGAACCGTTATGTCACGTCTAGGCAGAGCCCGGAAAATAATCCGCAAGTCGCTTTGCAGCACTCCGGTGCAACCCCTATCGAGACACTTTGTTTGATCATATCGAGACGCACGAGAAAGTACCTGTAGGCCATGATGGAGAAAAAGATCACAAACGAATAGCCGGCCACCAGGTCTGAGGACGAACTCATCACGGGCTCCTGTTCATTAGTGTGGCATCTTGGGAGGCAGAAGAAATAAGACGCCTGCTGCCTCCTCTTCGTTGCGCCTGGGACCCAGTTCAACTTCTAAGCGTCATAACATTCTGCGCCCACGGGAGCGGTCAAACGCCGACCCAGGCGATCGCTCGCGTACTGAACAAGCTCGGACACCAGGGACGCTGACAGGTCGTGGAATCTCCCGACTTCCGCTTCAGACGCTAGTTCCAGG
>Ga0207021_1095_pt1 | contig 21325 bp, 15 predicted proteins | sample Alteio_BWMinCont_49_FD_153496 | JGI IMG/M metagenome (GOLD analysis project Ga0207021, IMG submission 153496) | Enriched cells from forest soil in Barre Woods Harvard Forest LTER site, Petersham, Massachusetts, United States -... | ecosystem: Environmental > Terrestrial > Soil > Temperate forest >... | reverse complement strand
CGACAAGCTTACATGCGCATTACTGTTGGCTAATGCACCTTCGGCCATTGCTTCTGCAATTTCTTCGCTAACTGTTCCATGCTGGGCGAACAAGGCGGCGGGCACGTCCAGCATTTCAGTTTTCGATGCATTGGAGTAGGTGATGAAGCCGCAATCAAACCATTCGGACGAGCCGGCGATCTCGGTGATGGCCTGGGCCACGCCACCGCCGGTGCAAGACTCGGCTGTCGTGAGCAACAAACCCTTGGCTTGCAATGCACGTCCTACTTGCGTTGACAATTCTAAAATGTCGTCCATGATTAGCGTCCTCTAAATCTTTGTTTTGATAAATGTTATCTAATCTCAAATCACTCGCCACAATGCAAACAGCAATAGTGTATAAAACGCCGCCACGATATCATCCCACATTACGCCAAAGCCGCCTTTGAAATGTTTGTCAAAATAACTGATCGGTGGCGGCTTTACCATATCGAAGAAACGAAACCACAGGAAGGCCCAACATTGCGTGCCGAAGCCTGCCGGTGTGACAAATAACAAAACCAGCCAGAACGCGATAATTTCATCCCACACCATGCTCCCGTGATCGGCCACGCCAAGATCGCGCCCGGTTTTGCTGCATACCCATATCCCCAGTACAGAGCCGACTGCAATAATGATCGCCCAATTCAGCGGCGTGAATAGTGCCGGCCAGCGCGCAGTCAATATCGCATATGCCAGCCACCCAAACAAGGTGCCGGCGGTGCCTGGCATGATCGGTGACAAGCCGCTGCCGAAACCTTGCGCAACGATGTGTGCGGGATGCGTCAGCATGAAGCGTGCAGTGGGTTTCCTGACGAGAGCGGTTTGTCCTGCTTCCAGAGTGGTCATGGCGAATTGAAATGATCAAAGGAAGTCACGTTAATCGAGACCGGTTGGTTGGCTTCGTCCAGCAAGCGCAAACCGGGTTCAGCCTCGATACGGCCGATGCGCGTCACGGCAACGCCGCTTGCTTGCGCTGCCGCCAGAACGGCATCACGGCGTACTTCTGGGGCGGTGAAGCACAGCTCGTAATCGTCGCCACCGGCCAGGCAAAAGTTGCGGCGCAGAGTTCGCCTTTGCCGTGCCAACATCGGCCCGGCTGGTAGCGCATCGATGCGCAGGCTAGCGCCGACTTGCGAGTGGTCGAGGATGTGCTGCAAATCGCCACTCAAGCCATCGGAAATATCGATTGCTGCATGGGCGATGCCGCGCAGCGCCAATCCCAAGGCGACACGTGGCGTCGGCATATGCATGCGCTCGGCCGCTAAATCTAGCGTTGCCTGCTCAAGAGGAAATTCGTCACGATATCCGGCCAGGGCCAGCCGCGCATCGCCGAGCGTGCCGGAGACCCAGATGTCGTCGTCGACTTTTGCCTTGTCGCGACGCAAGGCATCCGTAAGCGGCACTTCGCCAAATACCGAGACGCAGATATTGAGCGGGCCTTTGGTAGTATCTCCACCGATTAATTCGCATTCGTGCCGATCGGCAAGCGCAAATAGTCCGCGTGAAAATGCGGCGAGCCATTCACTATTCGCTTCGGGTAATGCAAATGCCAAGGTAAAGGCTAGCGGCTTTGCACCCATCGCGGCGAGATCGGAAAGATTCACTGCCAGGCATTTATGGCCGAGCTTTTGCGGGTCGGCATTGGCGAAGAAATGGCGTCCTTCCACCAGCATATCGGTGGAGACCGCAATTTGCATACCCGGCGCCGGAGTCAGCAGCGCGCAATCGTCGCCGACGCCAAGCGCGAGTCGGTCGGAACGCCGTAACGGGCGGGTAAAGTAATGGGCAATCAAGTCGAATTCGGACAACATGACTGCATTGTACCGAAAGGTTGTCAGCCCGCTCTAAATTCCTGCGACAGCTCGTGCTAAATAACGGCTGCGTCGGCAATAGCTTGCGCGATACCTGATATGAGCCATCGATTCGCTGGCAAGCGCCGATTCGAGGTTTTCGATGGTGACTGATTTGGTGTCGGCGGCTTGGTTACTCATGGTTCGCTCGTGGTGAAGTAAGGGATTATCTTTGTTAATATTAATTAAAACTTAATTAATCATAGATATTTTCTATTAATTATTAAAATTAATTGTCTATGCTATTTCGATAGTATTCATGATTTATCACGAAAATAATGCTTTGGGTTATGCTTAAAATGCATGCAATTCGTACAAATACGTATAAATCTGGATGGACCCCTTCTGATAAAATCAAAGACTTTCCGATAGCAGACAGGAAGGCAGCAGAGTATGGATTCCCCACTGGAACAAAAAGAAGAGTTGCGCCAACAACTTAGGCTCGCCGCGCTCGAATACCATGAATTCCCGACCCCTGGGAAAATCAGCGTTACTCCCACCAAGCAACTAACCAATCAGCGCGACCTGGCCTTGGCGTATTCGCCGGGCGTCGCCTCGGCGTGTGAAGAGATCGTGGTCGACCCGGCCAACGCGTTCAAATACACGGCCCGCGGCAACCTTGTGGCAGTGATCACCAACGGCACGGCAGTGCTCGGGTTAGGCAATATCGGCCCCTTGGCAGCCAAGCCGGTGATGGAAGGCAAGGGCGTTCTATTCAAGAAATTTGCCGGCATCGACGTATTCGACATTGAAATCAATGAACTTGACCCCGACAAGCTGTGCGACATTATCGCTTCGCTGGAACCGACTTTCGGCGGCATCAACCTGGAAGACATCAAGGCGCCCGAGTGCTTTTATATCGAGCGCAAATTGCGCGATCGCATGAAAATCCCGGTATTTCATGATGACCAGCATGGCACGGCAATTATCGTTGGCGCTGCCATCCTGAACGGTTTGAAAGTGGTCGGCAAGGACATCAAGAATTGCAAACTCGTGGTATCCGGAGCGGGCGCAGCAGCCCTTGCTTGCCTGGATTTGATTGTCGATCTTGGCTTCCCGATTGAAAATATTTTTGTGACCGATTTGGCTGGCGTGGTGTACAAAGGCCGTGTCGAATTGATGGACCCGGACAAGGAACGCTTTGCCCGCGTCACTGATGCGCGCAGCCTGGCCGAAGTGATTCCGGGCGCCGATATTTTCCTGGGACTCTCCGCCGGCGGGGTGCTGAAACAAGATATGGTCAAGAGCATGGCAGCCAAGCCGCTGGTCCTGGCCTTGGCCAACCCGACGCCGGAAATCCTGCCGGAAGACGTGATGGCGGTGCGCAGCGATGCGATTATCGCCACCGGCCGTTCCGACTACCCGAACCAGGTCAACAACGTTCTGTGTTTCCCGTATATCTTCCGTGGCGCGCTCGATTGCGGCGCCACCACCATCACGCGGGAAATGGAAATTGCCACGGTACGCGCCATTGCAGATTTGGCGCAAGCGGAGCAATCCGACGTCGTCGCCACCACCTACGGCATCACCAATCTGTGTTTTGGCCCGGAATACATCATTCCCAAGCCTTTCGACCCGCGCCTGATGATGAAGATCGCGCCCGCAGTCGCCAAGGCCGCCGAGGAATCCGGCGTGGCTGCGCGACCGATCAAGGATATGCAAGCCTATCGCGATCGCTTGCAGCAATTCGTGTATCACAGCGGCACCTTCATGAAGCCGATTTTCCAGGTTGCCAAGAAGGCGCCGGCGGGTAAAAAGCGCATCGTTTTTGCCGAGGGTGAAGAAGAGCGTGTATTGCGTGCGGTGCAGGTCGTGGTCGATGAACAATTGGCCAAGCCGATCCTGGTTGGCCGCCCGGCGGTGCTGGCGCAGCGCATCGAGCACTTTGGCCTGCGATTGAAGCCGGATGTCGATTTCCTTGTCATCAATCCTGAATACGACGAACGCTATCGCGATTATTGGCAAACCTATCTGCAGATGACGATCCGCAAGGGCGTCACCGAGCAATACGCGAAGCTGGAAATGCGTCGCCGGCATACGCTGATCGGCGCAATGATGATCCACAAGGGCGACGCCGACGGCATGATTTGCGGCACCTTCGGAACCACCAACCTGCATTTGCATTATATCGATCAGGTGTTGGGTCGCCGCGATGGTGTCAATGTCTACGCCGCCATGAATGGCTTGATTTTGCCGGATCGCCAGATCGTATTGGTCGACACGCACGTCAATGAAAATCCCACTGCCGAGCAATTGGCGGAAATCACTTTACTGGCTGCGGAGGAAATGCGGCGCTTTGGGGTGATTCCGCATGTGGCCCTGCTGTCGCATTCCAACTTCGGCTCCAGCAATAGCGAGTCGGCGAAAAAGATGCGCGCTGCCTTGGCGATCCTCAAGGAGCAAGCGCCGGATCTGGAAATCGAAGGCGAGATGCATGGCGACACCGCGCTGGACTATTCCTTGCTGAAGAAAATGATGCCGGATTCCAAGCTGAAGACGGCCGCCAACTTGCTGGTATTGCCGAATATCGACGCAGCCAATATCTCGTATAACCTGCTCAAGACCGCAGCCGGCAACGGTATTGCGATCGGCCCGGTACTGCTTGGTTGCGCCAAGCCCGTGCATATCCTGACGCCATCGGCCACGGTGCGGCGGATTGTCAACATGACGGCGCTGTGCGTGATGGATGTAGTGTCGCAGCGATAATTGAAGCTGTCCCATGAAAAACCGTGCCGTCGAAATACGGCACGGTTTTTTTATGGGTTAATAATTCCTTTATACGAAAAGTGAAATAAAACTTACATTTACTGAATTGGAAATTGTTAGAGATTCAGAAATTGCGATGCAGTGATTGATGGTCTTGGTAATACCACTTGTGCGTACAAGTCAAAGTGGTATTTAATTGCAGCGGTCGCTATTCCTATATAAAACGACCAACTCTTCATTCTTGCGATGAAATGATTTCCCAAATGCGTACTAATCACATGTCATATGGAAGTGGTCTCTTAGTGGTGCTTTTCGATTAAAACCAGTTGACCAGAATGTAAGCTACCAGCATTCTTATGTTGTGCATGCATCTATACGCTGACATTAAGCCGTAGAAAATTCGTTTTTGAAAAATCCTATCATCAGGACATCATGACAATCGACAGTGCTGTTTATTCCGCAGTTGAAGCCGACTCCCCTTCGACACCTCCCAAGGATAGTGTCGTTGCAATACCATTAGCTGCGGACGGTAGCAAGGGCAAGGCTCCAGCCGCCTGGGTTCCGACCTTGTATTTTGCAGAAGGCTTGCCTAATTATCTGGTCACTATACTTTCGCTCTACATGTTCCAGGCGATGGGCATCGCGAACTCCAAGATAACCGCAGCAATTGGCACTATTGGCTTTGTTTGGATGTTCAAACCATTATGGAGTCCGTTTCTGGAAGCGGCCCCAAGTAAGAAGATGATTGTCGTAACTTGCCAAATTGCTGGTGGCTTGGCGGCGGGAGTGCTGGCACTAGTATTGAATTTATCGAGTTTCTTTGCTGTGGGGATTGTCGTGTTGACCGTCATCGCGATCACATCCGCAACTCACGATATTGCAGCGGACGGTTTGTATATAGCGAGTTTATCTAAACAACAACAAGCTATTTATGCGGGTTGGCAAGGAACCGCGTACAACATTGCCCGTATCGGTATGGTCGGCGGATTAGTGAAGTTGGTCGCCTATTGGCAAACCGAATCCGGCCTAGGTGGCGCGTCTGCATGGCAGTTCGGGCTGCTGGTCGTCGCAGCGGTGATGATCTTACTGGGTTTGTATCACATATGGACGTTACCTAAAGGTGTGTCGGTGCCACACGAAAACGTCCGTGAGGCATTGATCGACGTGATTGTCACTTTTTTCAAGAAGCCAGGAATATTTTTAGCAATCGCATTTATCATTCTGTTTCGCTTAGCCGAAGGGCAAATCATAACGATCGGACCACTATTTCTGACGGCATCAAGGGCGACCGGAGGTTTGGGTCTTTCTCTGAGCGATCAAGGTAGCATTTATGGGGTTTATGGTGCCCTTGCCTTTGTCGTGGGTAGTGTGTTGGGAGGGTATTTTGCATCCTGGCTGGGCCTCAAGCGCTCGTTATTGATCTTGATCCTCGCAATGAATTTGCCAAATGTAACTTATTATTACTTGAGCACAGCTTTGCCGACCGATCTTATGACTGTCAAGCTGGCGGTAGTTATTGAAATGTTTGGTTATGGTTTTGGCTTTACGGCGCTGATGCTATACATGATGCAGGTAGTCGCACCCGGCAAGTATCCAACCGCACACTATGCATTGGCGACCGGATTCATGGCGGCAGGGGTGAATATTGCGAGAATTGCGAGCGGGTCAATTCAGGAAGCACTTGGATACCAACATTTCTTTATCTGGATACTGCTTTGCACTATACCGATCGTCTTGCTTGCCATCTTCCTGCCGATTCGCAGTAACGCGCAGAAACAGGCGCTCGGTTTGGAAGATGCAGCTTCGAACTGATCATCTATTTCCTGATCGGCACCAAGCCGGTCTGCACCAACGGGGCCGCGCGCGCGCAATGCCCTGGTTGGTCGTCGAAGAAAATGTGCGGCTTGAATGCGGCCAGCACGTCCGATTTGGCAACGCCTCCCATGAAGAAGGTTTCGTCGATCGCCACATCCCACACCCGCAAGGTGCGTATCACGCGCTCATGTGCTGGGGAGGAACGCGCCGTCACCAGGGCGGTGCGGATCGGCGCCGCGCGTCCTTCGGCATCCTTGAAATTGTTTTGAATATACGAGAGCGCTTTTAACAGGCGTGCGAATGGCCCGTCCGGCAGCGGGCGCATCGCATTTTCACGCTCATGCTTTTCGAACGCCTCGATGCCTTGCTGCTGGAAAATCCGCTCCGACTCGTCCGAAAAAATCACCGCATCGCCATCGAAGGCGATCCGTATCTGGTTCAATTCTTCCAGCGCGTTTTCCGGCTTTTGATACAGCAGCGCCGACGCCACGCCAGAGTTGACAGCGGCTTGCACGTCATCTTCGTGCAGCGACAAAAACAGGCTGACATTGAAGGCTGCCAGATAGGGCGCCAGCGAGGCCCCACCCGACAACACCGCGCGCGTAATATCCAAATCATAGTGCTTGATGGAATTGAAAATCCGCATTGAGGTTTCAGACGAATTGCGCGACATGATGACCACTTCGACGAGGCGCTTGCTGTCTGCCAGCGCATTCAATTTGAGCAAGGCGCGCACCAGCGCATAACCGGCCCCACGCTTCAATATTTCATTTTCATTGTCGAGCTGGTGGCGTCGATAGGCATCCAGTCCCTGCGTGCGGAAAATGTTTTCTTCGGCCTCCAGATCGAACAAGGCGCGGGAGGAAATGCCGATGACCAGCAGATTATCAAGCGAGACAGGCATGGATTGCGTACTCCTGTTGTAATGTTGCTATTTTAATTCCTTGGCGAGAAATACGCCAACTTGATTTGAATGCGCGAACCTTGAACATGCTACATTGAAGACCTTTGCGTGCAGACAAAGCCAGATCGCCACAAATTGCATAAATCTGCTGGTTTTTATTTGTCGTTGTGAAGTAAAGTTACCACCATTCAAATTTCTTGATGATTTGCATTCGGTATGGACAATAAAATAAGAAAAATGCCATCGCAACAAAATCATTTCCAGCCGGCCTTGAAAGAATGTCTGTCAATAACGCAAAATATGTTTGCAAGACGCGTTCTCATTTGCGGCGCGGTGAAAAGCAATTGATGAAAGATCGTTTGCCGCATCAACCTGAATTACAGGTCAGCCAGATCGAGAAAGCAATGGCCGATCTATATGATCATTATTATGTCAGTCACGAATACAGCAAACGTTACCCGAAGCCCAACGAGACGACGCTTGAATTCCTGTTTGGCAATGGCGCGGAAAATGCGCGCAATGTGCTGGATTATGGGTGTGGCAATGGCCGATACGCGCTGCCGCTTTTGCAAAAAACCAGCGCACATGTGACAGCCTTCGACATCTCCGCTGCGGCCATAGATGAATTGGCCACGCATCTGCACGATACCTCTTTTGCCGATCGCGCCAGGTTAGTGCATGGCGATGCGGGGCAACTGAATCAACATGGCAAATTTGACCTCGTATTAATGATGTTCGGCGTGCTCAGTCATGTCGGTGACCGTGCTGCGCGTTTGGCGACGTTGCGGCAGTTACGCAATCTGATGCACCCGCAAGGCAAGCTCATTCTCAGTGTTCCGAGTATCTTCCGGCGCCGTCCGTTCGAGCTCCTGCGCACGCACATTCAGAGGGTAAGGGGAACTGCAAGCGAGACAAAAAGCGAGCCGGGAAATATTCTTTTCACTCGCAGCATCGCTAGTGAGCCGCATCAATTTTTCTATCATTTGTATTCTGTTGCCGGTTTGACCGAAGAAATGCGGGAGGCAGGATTTCGCATCTCCAAGCTTGAACCGGAAAGCTTGTTGCCGGAATGGATGATTACCCAGTTTCCACTGCTGGGCAAGTTGGACGCGGCCTTGCTGCCGCTGTTGCCGGCGGCGCTGGGCTATGGCATTTGTGCCGTCGCCGAACTAATTTGAGGAGTGTTGCAGACAATGAAGCGATACCCTGTTTTCCGATTTTTGTTGAGTATCCTGCTGTTTTGCACGGCGGGCCAAATTTCCCTATGCCATGCGCAGGCTAGCGGCGCCGCCAGCAGCAATGTGCACGTCGCGCATAGCGACCGGCTGGCCCTGATCAGGGAGCGCGGAGCGATTATTGTCGGCGTTAAAACGGACTATGCGCCATATGGCATGCTCAATAGTGCAGGTATGCCGGTAGGATTTGAGCATGATCTGGCTGAAGATATTGCCAAGCGCCTGGGAGTCAAGCTGCGCAAGGTCAGTGTCACCGGCAGTAACCGTTTGCAGAAATTGCAGGACGGCACCGTCGACCTGGTGCTGGCCACTACCGGCGATACGGCAGAGCGACGCAAGATCGCCACCATGATCGAACCGGGTTACTACGCGTCGGGGGTCACGTTGTTCATGCGCCCGGATACGCCTATCAAGAATTGGACAGATACGCGCGGCAAGCCGGTATGTGCCACGCAAGGATCCTACTTCAACCGCGCCATGCAGCAGCGTTACTTGATGGATCTGCAGATGTACAACAATGATCGCGATGCCAAGCTGGCGGTCAGGGACGGCCGTTGCGTAGGTTATTTGTTCGACGACACTGCCATCAATAACGACCTGGCCAACCCGGAATGGAAGGGCTACAAGGCGCTGTTGCCGGCCACGCTCAACAACCCGTGGGCGATCGCTATCAGCATGAAAGAAAGGGGCACGGAATTCGAGCAATTACTCGGAGACATCGTCGCTGATTGGCATCGTAGCGGCTTTCTCGAGGAAAGAGAAAAAAGCTGGGGCATTCCTCCTTCAAAATTCTTGTCTCAAACCGATGCGCTTTGGCAGAAAACGGATGACGACGGACAGCCTTATTGTCGGCGCTTGAGCGACGGACATTGGCGCGCCGAATGCCGCAATCAAGTATTCCTTACATCGGCTGATGTTGGCGGCTTGGCGCAATTCGGTTTGTGGTTGAATGAAACTACGGGAATCGACCTGACCCCTGTCTATGATAGCTTCGACCGTGCCCAATTCCTGCACGGATTGATCGTTACCTTTTACCTTACTTTTCTTTGCATCGTTTGCAGCTTGATGTTCGGCTGGATTGGCGCAGTGTGTGGGGAATCGGGCCACTTCTTGTTGGCGCCTGTCGCACGTTGCGTTGCCACGCTGGGGCGGATGACGCCGCCCTTGCTCAGTATTTATCTGATTTTCTTCGGCCTGGGCTCCGTGCTGAACAAAGCCTTCGGCATATCACTACCTGCTTTCGCAGTCGCTGTCGGTTGTCTCAGTGCATATGCAGGCTCCGGTATCATGAATGCACTTCTGGTAGCCGCCGCCACACATCGCCTGCAGCATCCCGATTTCCACCTTCGTTTCACCAACATATGGCAACTCGCAAGGCTTGCCAGCGGCTCGATCACCGCGTCGTTGATCAATGTCTCGAAAGCCACCATGATGGCTTCCGTCATTGCGGTGCCGGAATTGCTGTCGGCCACGACCACCATCATCGCCGAACGAGGAAATGTCGGCGTCATGATGAATGTCCTATTGTTGATTTTCCTCGGGATTGTCTTTGCCGTGGTCGGCATGCTGCGCTACCTGGAGCAAAAAATGCTGACGAGGGTTGCATAATGGGCGCGCATGAAATCTTCCGGCAACTGCTGACCTGGACGCCTTACCTGTTAGGCGGATTTGCCATGAATATTCTGATCTCGGTCGTTGCCATGCTCGTCGGCACCGGCATAGGCTGGGCGCTGGCCGCACTAAGTTTGTCGACGCACCGTTGGCGAGGGCGTATCGGCCTCGTATTGACGAAATTTTCCCGCAGCATGCCAACCATCGTATTGCAGTTTTATCTGGCATTCATGTTGCCTGGGGAAATATTGCTGCCCTTCAGCAAAACCATCGTCAATTTTCCGGTCTGGATCAAAGCCTCCCTCGCATTGGCGATTGCCGTTGCCGGTTTCGCCAGCGACAACCTGACCATTGCAATGGAAGAGTGGAAGAAGGGAAACCACCATGCCGCTTTTATTTTTATCCCAAGCTGGACCACTTATGCGCTGATTATCGTGATGGCATCCAGCACCGCATCCATCATCGGAGTCAGCGAATTGCTCAGTCGCTGCAATACCGTGATAAACGCCACCGGCGACACCCAGCTCATGCTGCCGATCTACCTGTATGCCTGCTTGTTTTTCTTTTGCTTTTGTTATCCGTTGACGATGTTGATGAAAAAAATATCGAAGACGTTGGCGAAGAGATTGGTTCCTCAAAGTCAGCGATGAAAAATTTTGCGGACGGAGTTTGAATAAAACCAAAGAACTGTAGGACTGTGGCACATGGGTTTACTCTACTGCAAGGCTTTGGTCCAATAGCATTTAAGCGAAGGAAGCAAACGAAAGCTTCGATTACGTGATAATGTGATAAATTGGACGTTTCATTACATTTTTGCTTTTCCGATACCACGCAGATAATAGATCAATGAAAAGCAAATGAAATCATGAATTCGTCCTTTAAGCCGCGAACGCTCGTATCCATTATCCTGCCCGGATTTGTTCTTTTGATCGCCGTCGCTTATTTGCTTGTAAAAGGCGACATCAAGCAGATCGATGCGTCTGTATCTGCGATATCAACTTTGACATCGGCGGGGGTCATCACAACTTTTTTTTTGGTTGCCTTTTGTGTCGGGGCATTCATCGACGCAATTCGGAATTCACTTGATTCATTATTTGACCGATATTTCAGCAAAGACAAGGATACGACATGGTGGGACATCTTTTTCAAAGGGGATAAGGAAAAAGTTGAACAGTTAGACGAATACTATTACAGCTACTATCAATTTGACGCAAACCTTGCGATTGTCAGCTTCATATTATCCTTGCTATTTTTGTTCTTCAATCCAAGTCCATATCGTTGTATTTTTCTGATACCAGCCGCAATATGTGCAGTCTTGTTGCTTGATGCAATTTTGTTGAGGAAGGAGATAAAACGCCTTTCCCAAGAACACCTTAATTGTCCGGTCGAATCGCTTCCTCACGATCAAAGTTATACGAGACTAAAACCAAGCTCTGTGTGCGATGGAGTTGGGGTTTTTGCCATCAAGTCGATAAAGAAGGGATCACCTGTTTTTCCTGACGACACTGCAGAAATAGTATGGGTAGACAAGGAAAAGATCGAACAGGCCAATTTAACTGAGGTGGACAAGCGGTTATATCGCGACTTTGTAATATTCAAGTCCGATAAGTGCGGATGCCCAGCCAATTTTGATTCGCTGACTGTCTCTTGGTATTTGAATGAGCCAAAAAATGGCGATGAACCAAATGTGAAATGCGATATAGCAGGCGGTTATAAGTTTTACGCTGCTCGTGAGATAAGTGAAGGTGAAGAATTGACGGCACACTATAGTGAATATAGTTTAGATTCGTGGATTTGATAGACAAATATTGTATCGGCGACGAAGAACAATGCGATGTGTGTATGAAGCCCCACTCATCAGGTGTGCAGCGAAAACAGCCAATTCGTGACCAAACGGTGAAATACACAGAGCAGAAAATGCAGGGAAAGTAATAGGCGGGAATGAAAAAGGCACTGACGAATCAGCGCCTTTTTTTACCAATGTCTGGTGCCCGGGGCCGGACTCGAACCGGCACGCCTTGCGGCGGGGGATTTTGAGTCCCCTACGTCTACCAATTTCATCACCCGGGCAGGGTGAGCTACAGCTACTGCAAAAATTGCTTTGAAACTTTAACCATTTTTTGCGTGATTTCAACTGAATAAATCCAATCGATTCAATGGCTTGCGTTGAATTGCACATTCTACGCTGCGAACTACCTTGACCGCACAAAAGAGTATTATCGCCGATTTGCGCTCTACATGCAATAGGGAGGGGGATTTTGCCCGGTGCCCGGATTGTCAGCGTTTAATCTAAAGGCGTATGATCGCCTACCTGAACAATATTGACCGTTCACAAGACGGGAAAACAAGATGAAAAGTGCACGCATTCGCGAAATTTTGTTGGGTAAGGCACTGGACCCAATGAAGGCTGAAACCCGGCATTCGCTCGCACTGGTGGCCTTCATCGCGTGGGTCGGCTTGGGTGCAGACGGTCTTTCTTCTTCCGCTTATGGGCCGGAGGAGGCGTTCAAGGCACTTGGCCCGCATGGCCATTTCGGCCTTTATCTCGCCATCGCAACGGCTGTCACGGTGTTCATTATTTCCCTGGCTTACAACCAAATCATTGAGTTATTTCCGACCGGTGGCGGCGGTTATCGGATTGCGACGGTATTGATCGGCCCGCATGCCGGCCTGGTCTCCGGCGCCGCGCTGATTGTCGATTATGTTTTGACCATCGCGATTTCGGTGGCCAGCGGTGTCGATGCCTTGTTCAGCCTGTTGCCGGTTAGTGCGCAAGCTTACAAACTGACGCTTGAACTGGTGATTGTCGTGCTGTTGCTGTGGATGAATTTGCGCGGCGCGAAGGAGTCGATCAAGATCCTGTTGCCGATTTTCATGGGTTTCGTCGTCACGCATGTTGTCGTCATCGTCTACGGCTTGCTGGTGCATGTGGCAGGCATTCCCGCCTTGGTCCCGGATACTTTGATGGAAACCCGGAAGATGGCAGGCGAGACTTCGTGGCTGTTTACGATTGCCTTGTTGTTGAAGGCGTATTCGCTTGGTGGCGGCACGTATACCGGTATCGAGGCGGTGTCGAATAATGTCAATTCGCTGGTCGAGCCGCGGGTGCGCACCGGCAAGATGACCATGCTGTACATGGCCTTCAGTCTGGCGTTTACCGCAGGCGGTATCATCCTGTTATACCTGCTGTGGAACGCCCACCCAGTCGAGGGGCAAACGCTGAATGCGGTGGTGTTCAACACTATCTTCAATCATATGGGCTTGCATGATGCCAAACTGGCGCTTGCCTTGTCGACTACCTTGGCGTTCGAGGCCGGCTTGCTGCTGGTGGCTGCCAATACCGGTTTCCTGGGCGGACCTTCAGTGCTTGCGAACATGGCGGCTGATTCCTGGGTGCCGCATAAATTCCGCTATCTATCTACGCGTTTGGTCACGCAGAATGGCGTGATGGTCATGGGTATCGCTGCTTTCGTGTTGCTGTTGTGGAGTGCCGGCAAGGTCGATCTGTTGGTGGTTTTATATAGTATCAACGTGTTCCTGACGTTCAGCCTTTCTCTGGCTGGCTTGTGCCTGTATTGGCTGAAGCAAAAAAAAGCAGGCCAGCGCTGGTTTGGCCGCATGCTGTTATCGGTGGTCGGCTTGTTGGTTACGGCAAGCATCTTGGTCGTGACGGTTATCGAAAAATTCAACGAGGGTGGTTGGATGACGATTTTGATCACGACACTGGTGATTGCCATGTGCCTGGTGGTGCGCACACATTATCAGGATACCAAAGAAAAAATTCGTACCGTCGATAAGGTTTTTGCCGGGCAGCCATTTGGCTCGCGCACCCAGCCGGTCGCGCCGGATCCGAACGATCAAACGGCGGTATTCATCGTAGGTAATTCGCGTGGCGGCGGCTTGCATGCCTTGCTATGGGTGCAGCGCATGTTTCCGGGGCATTTCAAGAATTTCATCTTCCTCAACGCGCGTACCGTCGATTCGCACGCCTACGGCGGTGGCGGTGCGCTGGAGCAAATGCGGACTGAAGCAAATTCGACATTGAAGTTTTTCGTCGATTTTTGTCAAAGCCACGGCATGGCGTCTGCGTCAACGCTGGGGTTCGGGATCGACGTGGTTGATGAGGTGACCAGGCTGTGCGAGGCAACCAATGCCGAGTATCCGAATTCGATTTTCTTCACCAGCAAATTGATTTTTGAAAGCGACAACTGGTTCACGAGATTGCTGCATAACCAGGCGGCACTGGCAATTCAGCGACGCTTGCATTTCGAGGGATTGCAGATGGTGATTTTACCCATGAAGGTATAGGCCAGTTCCCAAAGCTGCGCATTCACGCGAATCTACTCTCCAATAAAAAAGCCCGTTCTTCCTCGATATAACCGGAAAAGAACGGGCGCGTTTCCATCTGGCGAGCACTAGCTCGATCGAGCTAGTGCTCGCCAGCTTGCTGCTATTACGACTTCTTGGCGCCTGGACGCACTGTCTTTTTGCAGTTCGTGCAAGCAGACGGTTGGCCGGTCGACGGATCAAGGATCAATGTCGACGTGCTTGGTGCGCCGGTCAGGTTCAGCATGTTGGTCAGGGTGCCGGCGATTGCATCGAACGAACCGGTAATCCGTTGGCTCGACAACCAGTTGTCTTCGATGAAGCGCAGGATCGACGATTGGTCGGTCAGCGTGTGGTCAACATAATTGACCTTGGCGTATGGCGAGATCACCAGCAGCGGCAAACGTGGGCCATAACCGCAACGACCCTGTGCATTTGCTTTGCCGTTGATGTCAGCCAAAGCGGACGTTGGAGTTGGCGTGCCTTGTTGGAGGCCAGTGTTGCATACGCCGGTGCCGTTCAGGAAGTCACCGTTACCCAATACGGTCACGCCATTGCTGACAATGTTGGCGGTTGCGCTGGCGGCGCCTGCTGCACCTTCGACGATCTTGGAAGGATTGACGATAGGGCTCATTTGGTGGTCATACCAGCCGTCCGAGTCATCATAAGCGATCACAACCATGGTGCTGCTCCAGCCCGGTTGGGTTTGCAGGAAGTTGATGACCTGAGTCACGAAGGCTTGCTCATCCAGCGGATCGGAATACTGTGCATGGCCGTCTTGGTAGCCAGGCGCTTTCAGGAAGCTGACTGCAGGGTAGTTACCAGCCGACACGGCATCGAAGAAGTCATGGATGTCGTACTGGTGGTTGGCTGGGTCAACCGTCTTGCCATCGGCTTCGTAGGTATTGCCGATTGCCGATACGGCGCTTGGGCGGGCGTGAGTCAGGTTGCGCGTCGAAGCATAGTATTGGAACGGTTGATGATGCGGGATGTAATCGGTCTTGGTGACGCCGGTAACGGCAGAAGCCGTGCTGCGTTTGCAACCGGTGGTGCCATTCGGGTTGGTGATGGTCAAATCGAAACCACCTTCAAAGAAGCCCCAGCTTACGCCAGCGGAATTCAACAGGTCGCCGACGTTCTTGCCACCCATGCTCACTGCATCGCGCGTCATGCAGGCGTCGCCCAATGGTTGAGGATCGCTTGATTGCGTGATGCCGCCGTTGCCGTCGTTGGAGACTTCATAGTCGAGGTTGGTGCCACCGCCGGATGCTGCTGCGGCATTGGTTGCGATCACGCCATTGGTTTGACCCGAAATCAGGTTCTGCGCGCCGACGTCCGAAGGACCGAAAGTAGTGCCGAACGAGTTATCGCTCATCGCGTAATTTTGCGCATAGTTCCAATACGCAGTGACGGTATTGCCGTCGTAGTAGCCCATGACGATGCCGTTGGTGTTGAACGGTGGCGTCAGGGTTTCCGGTGCTGCGCTGTTGGCTGTACCCGTAAATTGCGGGAATGCATCCATGGCACCATTGTGGAACGCTTGCTGTTCCGAATCGTAGTCGTGGTTTTGACTATTCGGGTTCGCTTGCGAACGGTCGATACGGAATGGATTGATTGCGTTAGTGCCGTTGCCGGTATTCAATGTCGTTGGATTGGAAGTCAGCAAGCTGGCCACAGTGAGTGGCGCGAAGCTCTTGGTTACATCCAGCGGGGTTTGCAGATTGTTGACGGTCGGCGTATTCGGTACTGCTGTAAATGCCGGCTCACCCAATGGATTGGCTGCTTTTGGATAAGTAGCGAAGTAGTGATCGAAGGAGACGTTTTCCTGGAAAATCACGACGACGTGCTTAATCGGTGTAGCTGTCGTAACCGGCGCCGGAGTTGGCGTCGGTGTGGGAGTAGGGGTTGGGGTTGGTGTCGGCGTCGGTGTTGGAGTTGGCGTGGGAGTCGGCGTAGGAGTCGGTGCCGGTGTCGAGCTGTCGGAGCCGCATCCGCCCAGTAGTGCAGCGGAAATCGCCAGCGCAAGCGCCGGTTTCAGATAGCGTCGCCCTGCAGATATTGAGTGCAAGTTCATTGGTTCCCCTCATTGATGAGTAATTGATTGATTCAGACTGCATTCGACTTGAATCGAAATGCCACTAAGTCATGCGTTGGTAAATAACCCTATCCGTTGCTCCGGGCGGCCCGTTCCTTATTCTCTTTTTGCTCAATGATCGACGACCATTCGCGTATCTGCTGCACAATACGTAGACTCCCTACATCTACAGTCCCTGCATACAGCTCATGATTAAAAGTTCGTGCCAATAGGGCAACAGGCGGATCTGGATTGTAGGTTCGGCTTGTTACAAGATGATGACTACTTGTCATGCCCGTTGCGTCATCAGGTGAATCGTGCGACGGTGGCAAAAATTCATCAAATTGACATATTTAAACGTTATGCTCAAAAGCTTTGATCTTTACTTCGATGGGGATTCGCGTTTTCTGGCGCTGCCAAATTGCATTAAAATCCCATCGATGCCTACTAGTTGACCACCTATGAATATCCGGTTTCGTTCCATTTCCCTTCCTGTAGCTTCAATGCAACCGAGTGGCGCAGTCGTCGTGATTGCTACGCTCGCTTTTTTCCTGAGTGCATGCGGTCGTCAAGACAATAGCCTGGATAAGAGCGGCGCTTCGACAGCTTCGCCTGCCGTGGCGGCAGCGGTTGCCGCCGTACCATCACCTGCACCTGCACCTGCATCTGCTTCGGTCGCGCAGGCGGCGCTTGCGCGCTTGAATGCGCCTGTCGTGCCGCTCAGTGCGGTAGCCGAACTCGGGAAGAAGATGTTCCACGATGCATCCCTATCGGCATCCGGCAAGTTGTCCTGTGCTTCCTGTCACAACCCGAATAACGCGCATGCCCCTGCCAATGATCTGGCGGTCCAATTGGGCGGGCTCAGCATGCAACATCAGGGCGGGCGCGCAGTGCCATCTTTGCGCTATCACGATCATGCGCCTGCATTTACCATCGGCCCTGATACCAAGCCTGACGAAGACGATAAAATGGCGGCAAAGCTTGCTGCCGATGCAAAGGCGACAGTTGCTCCCGTTGCACCGATAATCGCCAAGGCGACCTTGCAACCGGCTACAGCAAGTCAGGAAGTGGTGCCGCAGGGCGGGTTCGATTGGGACGGCCGCGCCGTCAATCTCACCGATCAAGCCGGTGGGCCTTTGCTTGACCCAAATGAAATGGCAAACAAGAGTGCCACTACGCTGTTAGCGAAGCTCAAGGCGGCACGCTATGCTGACGATATGAAACTCTTGTTTGGTCCGGGCGTATTCACGTCGCCAAGCCTGGCGCTGGGAGAAGCTTACTTTGCACTGGCGCTCTACCAGAAAGAAGATCGCAGCTTTCATCCTTACGACAGCAAGTATGATTACTACCTGGCAGAAAGGGTGCAGTTGAGTGAGCAGGAAATGCGTGGACTCAAGCTGTTCAAAGATCCCAAGAAGGGTAATTGCGCAACTTGTCATATCGAAAAGCCGTCGCGTGATGGCCGGTTGCCGCCGGCGTTTACCGATTACCAGTTTGAAGCGCTGGCCGCTCCGCGTAACACGGTAATTCAGGCAAATAGTGACCCCAAATACTTTGACCTCGGCCTGTGCGGCCCGAGACGCACGGATATGCCCAAGCAGGTCAACTATTGCGGGTACTTTAAAACACCCAGCCTGCGCAACGCCGCTACCCGCCAGGTGTTTTTCCACAACGGCGTGTTTCACTCGCTGGACGACGTCGTGCACTTTTATGTGGAACGCGAAACCAATCCGGAAAAATGGTATTCACACAATAAAGACGGCAAGGTCAACAAATATGACGATTTGCCCGAGATCTATCATGCCAATGCGGACGTGACCGATGCGCCGTTTGACAGCAAGCCTGGCACTTCACCGGCGCTGACCGATGATGAGATCAAGGATGTGGTTGCGTTTTTGAAGACGCTCAATGACGGTTATCGGCCAGAGGAAGTGAAAACCGCAAGCAAGTAAGCCGGATATGCGACGGGCAGCTCGAAGACAGAGATGCCCTCGGAACCCCGCTTGGTGATTCGCTTAGCGGATTCGTTTAAACAAACGGAAACGCTCGTCGCGGTCATGTGGTCGGCGGCCTTCCCAAATCAATTGCCACTGATCTTCAGCATTGCGTACGCGTTGCGCCGCTTCCTTGTCGCGGCCATTCTCCTGCAATAGCAAATACTCGCAGTTGGCTCCCGCAAACTGGGAAAACTTGATGTGCCCGAAGTAGGCAAACGACGCTAATTGGTCAGCACCGGCGTCGGAGTCGACGCATGGGTCCCCTGGAGGCAGCTTTTGCGCGATTTCGGCGGCGACGTTGGCATAGCTCTTCGCGTAATTGGAAGCGGGCAGCCATAGCGTCATCCACAAAAGCCAGCAAAGTATGCCACCTCCGGTGGAGAGCACGACGGCGCGCCACAGCACCGACGGATGCCGTGAAATGCGCCAATGCACCAGGAAGATCCAGCCAAAAGTCGCGCCCAACGCAATCAGGAAAGCGATTGGACGGAACTCCGGATTGTATCCAGGCAAAAGTTTGAGTACTTTTTGCGCGGGCAGAGGCCACCCGGTTTGCAAAGAGATCCAATACATCCAAATACCGGTTGCGAGGATCGTCAAGGTCATCACAGAGAACCAATCCACTGCGTTGATCGCACCACGTTTCATGGTCGGCAAGCCGAATGCGGCCAATACAGCCAACGGTGGCAAGAGCGGCATCAATATGCCGAACTCCGAGTTGGGGTTGAGCAGGCACAGTACGATGAAGATGCCGAGGAATGTCAGCGGCAAAGCAATATGCAAGGCTTTGTATTGCTTGCGCCACGCATACACGGCCCATCCGGCGAACGGCCATGCAGGCCAGGCGAACCAGATGCCGTATTTCAGCAGATATTTTATCGACTCCCAGGTCGGCCAGTTGAATTGACCCATATTCCAGGCCAGCCATGCCTGCGCGGGCGAGCTGTCGAACGGTTGCACGAAATAGATGATCGCCAGCCATGCGGCAGTCACCACTAAGGCGGCAGGCAAGCTGAGTAAGACCAAGCGAGCAAGATTGGTTTTGGCGCTCATCGCGGCAAGCATCATGAGGCTTAGCCACAGTGCAAGCGGCACTACCCAGCCGCGCGTCAATACCAGTAATCCGAGCGCCAAGCCGAGTTTGATCGCGGCTTTCTTGGATGAGGAATCGAACATCCTGGCGGCCACATACAAAGCGTAGGCGATCAGTGAAACCTGTAGCGCCTTTGGGCTGGTCGCGTGAATCGGGGAAAATAGTCCCAGGCAACCCAAATAAATCAGCAGGGCGCCATCGGCCAAAGTGCGGCCGTAATCCTTGGGCTCGGGTTGTCCGCCAAAGGCGAGCCTAAGCGGCTGCGCTTCAGCGCGACGGCCGAGCAGGTAGGTGGTGTACCAGACTGATAGTGAACCGATCAGGAAAAAGCCGATACTGGCGATGCGAGCGGCCATCGGGTCGCCGACCGCCCAGCCAAACAGTCGGATGCAGATTGCACCCAACCAGAATGCCAGCGGCCCCTCTTCCGGCATGGACAGATTGCCGACATGCGGCCATAGCCAATCGTTCAGATTGCCATGCGCCATGGTCCACTCGATGCCGAAGCTGGCAGCATCGAAATTTTTCCACGGATCGCGGCCAACCAAGCCTGGCAGGATGTAGAGCAGGCATAGCGCAATCAATCCCCAGCGCGGCAGTGCGTTCGTTGCGGAAGCGGGGAGGCGGACTGGCTTCATAGTCGGATTGGAGTTGGTCTGTTGTTATTCGTTCCGGCGATATTGTGCCGTAAATTCTTACCAAAGGGCATTGCCAAATAAAAAAGGCAGCCGGGGCTGCCTTTTTTAAATGAAGCGGCAGAATTATTCTGCAGCAACTTGCGTCGTGGAGCCGACTTTGCCGAACTTCTGGCGGAATTTTTCCACGCGACCGGCAGTGTCGACGATCTTGTGTTTGCCAGTGTAAAACGGATGCGATTCCGACGAAACTTCGATCTTGACGAGTGGGTAGTCTTTACCTTCGAAATTGATCGTTTCGCGAGTTTGCACTGTCGAACGGGTGATGAATTTGAAATCGCACGACAGATCGTGGAATACGACGTCGCGATAATTTGGGTGAATGCCTGCTTTCATGTTTTCCTCTGATAGATTGGTAGCCAATCGCCACTTCGCGGGTCATATTGCTTCTTGACCTGATTGTCGATCACTTGCCGGGGCTGTAAAACCCAAGATTATACAATGAAATCATGGGTTTGTGCCAATTTGTTGTGCTGGCGATATTGGGCAAATGGTGTTTTTGACGGTGCGTCAGGCGCTTTTAATCAAACGCAACAGCATAATCAAAATCACCGCACCAACTGTTGCGGTAACAATTGAAGCAATGAAACCGCCGCCAATACTGATATGCAGGACTCCGGCGAGCCAGCCGCCGACAAAGGCGCCGACGATGCCAACCACTATGTCGCCCAGCAGGCCAAAACCGCCACCCTTGACCAAACTACCTGCCAACCAGCCGGCAATTGCGCCGATGACCAACCAACTGATAATTCCGTGCATAGGCATATCGCTCCATCAAGATTTAAGAGTTACCACGTCGCATCATGTCAAAGAATTCAGCATTGTTCTTGGTTGCCTTCATCTTGTCAAGAATGAACTCCATCGCCTCGATTTCATCCATGCTGTAAAGCAACTTACGCAATACCCATATTTTTTGCAGCTGATCTGGTTTGATCAACAACTCTTCGCGGCGGGTACCGGATTTATTCAGATTAATTGCCGGATAGACACGTTTTTCG